>Ga0075431_100000728_pt1 | contig 28423 bp, 28 predicted proteins | sample RhiMetdeltSRZDD5_FD_75297 | JGI IMG/M metagenome (GOLD analysis project Ga0075431, IMG submission 75297) | Populus rhizosphere microbial communities from Tennessee, USA - Rhizosphere MetaG P. deltoides SRZDD5 | ecosystem: Host-associated > Plants > Roots > Rhizosphere > Soil | place: USA... | reverse complement strand
GCACCGGCCACGTCACCATGGCGTTGCCGTGGTGCCATGACGGCTCGTAGCACAGCACCTCGGCCTTCGCCTCCCCGACCGCGCCGAGCAGCGTGATCCACGTGCGCAGCTCGACGTTCCCGGCTTTGTCGAGCTCGTCGGCGGTGAGACGTGCCGTGTCCGCGCCGCGCCCTTCGCGCAGCGTCGTCAGCATCGCGCGGTCCCACTCGAAGTCCGGCGAGGCATACCGATGGGTGCCCGGATAGTGCGACATCCCGCCGGAGGCCATGAGCACCACGCGTTCGGGGCGCGCGTCGATGATCGCGCGCAGCGCGCGCCCCCAAGCATAGCAGCGACGCGGCGTCGGCTGTGGCGGCAGGTACACGTTGACGTAGAGCGGGACGATCGGCGCCGCCGGCGCCGGCATCGCGAAGTGCAACGGCACGTAGAAAGCGTAATCGAGACGCACGTCCTGCGTGTAGACGAGGTCGAACTCACGGTCGATGCCCTGCTCGACGATCGCGCGCGCGAGCGGCTCGTGCACGGGGAACGTGTAGTCGTACGGCCCGAAGTGGCCCGACACCGACGCCCCGACCGCCACCGCGAACGCCGGTACCGCATCGAGGAAGAAGCCCTCGACGTGGTCGCCACCGATCAGGCAGATCGCGTCGGGACGCGCCTCGGTCAACCGTTGCTTCACGCGCGCGTAGGCCGCGTGGACACGCAGCACCAGCTCGCGGTCCTCCGTCTCCGGTCGCATGAGGAGCTGCGGGGTGTGCGGACACGCCACGGCGGCCACGACGGGCATCGCGCGGAAGTGTAGCGCCGGTTGACCGCGCTCGCCACCTCGCCTACTGTTCGCTCATGCATCGACTCATGCTTGGGCGTCTCACCGTCGACGCCGTCGTCGAGCGCGCCGGGCCGACCCGCCCGACGTGGCTGCTGCCGGACGCCGCGCCGGCCGCGGTCGAGCGGCACCGGGACTGGCTCTCGCCGCACTTCCTGGACGACAGGGGCCGCTTCCTGCAGTCGATCCACGCCTTCGTCGTTCGCGGGCCGGGGCTGACCCTGCTCGTCGACACGTGCGTCGGCAACGACAAGGATCGCGGGGGTCGCCAGCCGTTTCACATGATGCACACGACGTTCCTCGAGGATCTGCGCGCGGCCGGCGTGGCGCCGGAGTCGGTCGACGTCGTGCTGTGCACGCACCTCCACGTCGATCATGTCGGCTGGAACACGCGCCTCGACCACGACCGATGGGTGCCGACGTTCCCGCGCGCCCGCTATCTCTTCGCCCGCCGGGAGTGGGAGCACTGGTCGACGGAGCGCGAGCCGGACACGGCGCGGATCATGGCGGACAGCGTGACGCCCGTTCTCGACGCCGGTCTGGCGACGCTCGTCGACACCGACCACAGGATCTCCGACGCGATCTGGCTCGAGCCGACGCCGGGACACACGCCCGGCCATGTGAGCGTGCGCCTCCGCGGCGGTGACGACGAGGCCGTGATCACCGGCGACCTCATGCATCATCCGATTCAGGTCGCCGAGCCCGACTGGTGCAGCCACTTCGACGTCGATCCGGACCAGGCGCGCAAGACCCGCCGCGGCTTCTGCGAGCGCTACGCCGACCGCCCGGTGACCGTGCTCGGCACGCATTTCCACGACCCCACCGCCGGGCGGATCGTGCGGCACGGGGACACCTGGCGCTTCACGGTCCGGTCATGGTGAAGCTCGTGTTCTGCGTGAAGCGCCTGCCGCATCTCTCCCGCGAGGACTTTCAGAAGTACTGGCGCGATCGTCACGGACCGCTCGTGCGCGAGGCGGCCCCGGCGCTCGCCATCCGGCGCTACGTGCAAACGCACACGGCCACGACGCCGCTCAACGAGCGGCTCCGGGCGGGTCGCGGCGCCCCCGAGGAATACGACGGTGTCGCCGAGCTGTGGTTCGACAGCCTCGATGCCCTGGTGGCGGCCGGCGGGACGGCGGAGGGCCGGGCCGCCGGCAAGCGCCTCCTTGAGGACGAGCGACGGTTCATCGATCTGGCGCGCTCTCCGCTCTGGCTCGCCGAAGAGCACGAGGTGATCTGACATGGCCATCGTCGAAGGCAAGAGGCCACCGAGCTTCACGCTGCCGGACGCGGGAGGAACGCCGGTCTCGCTCGACGACTTCAAGGGCAAGGACGTCGTGGTCTACTTCTATCCGAAGGACGACACACCGGGGTGCACCAAGGAGGCGTGCGGCTTCCGCGATCTCTGGAAGGACCTGCAGCGCGCCGGCGTCGCCGTGCTGGGCGTCTCGGCCGACTCGGCCGACTCGCACAGGAAGTTCGCGGCGAAGTACAAGCTGCCGTTCACGCTGCTCTCGGATCCCGACCGGAAGACCATGGCGGCGTGGGGCGCGTACGGGGACAAGATGATGTACGGCAAGAAGACGAAGGGCGTCATCCGGTCGACCGTGTGGATCGGGCCCGATGGCGTCGTGCGCAAGCACTGGAAGCGCGTGGCCGACGCGGCCAAGCACCCACCGCAGGTGTGGGATGCGGTCCGCGGAGGCGCGGCGTGACGGACTATCGCGGGCTCGAGAAGCGCGTCACGGACACCCTGCGCCTGGAGCGGCGCCCCGTGGCCGTGGCCTTTCGCGAGGCAGCGCCGAGCGGCGTGGCGAGATTCAGTGGCTCGATGCCGTCGGGCTGTAGCTTCTGGCCACTGGCCATGCGCGGTCGGGTCTTCTACACCGTGCCCTCCGATCACTACAACTGCGCGGTCGGCAGCCACACGCACAACATCCCGCTGCCCGCCGAGCGCGCGCAGGAGCTTCCGCAGACGTTGACGTTCATGACCGGCCTCGGCTACCTGAAGATGGACGAGGTGCCTGGCATTCCGCAGCTGCCGCGCACACCGGCCGCCGTCGTCTATGCGCCGCTCGGCGCCACGCCGGTCGATCCGGACGTCGTGGTCTTCGTCGGCCGCCCGGGGCGACTGATGCTGCTCCAGGAGGCGGCGCTGCGCGCCGGCGCCGGCGCACGGGTGCCGTTTCTCGCGCGTCCAACCTGCGCGGCGCTTCCGGCGGCGCTCGGCGGTGGCGCCGTGGCCAGCACGGGCTGCATCGGCAACCGGGTTTACACCGATGTCGCTGAAGACGAGCTCTACGTGGCGATCGCCGGTCGCGATCTCGGCCGCGTGGTCGACGAGCTCGCCACGATCGTGCACGCCAACACGACGCTGGCCGACTACCATCGCGAGCGCCGGCGTACGCTCGCCCGCGAGTAGGAGCCCGTCGGGTTATCGAGGCGCGCGCTCCAGCACCCGCCTGGCGACGGCGCGCCCGAGCGTGCGTCCGGCCTCGAGGTCGCTCCGGAAGTGGATGCCGGCCCAGAGCCGTGACTCCGACGACTCCGTGGCGAGCGCCTCGAAGACGGCGGCGTCGCGCGGGAACAGATGCGCGAGCACGGCGGCCGCCGCGGCGCCGAAGCAGCTGTGGCCCGACGGATAGCTCGGATGGTTGGGAGTCGCGAATAGCGGAACGAGCCGGGGGTCGAGCTGTATGGGGCGGATGGCCCAGTACGTGTACTTTGCGTCCCAGCAGGCGACGGCCGCGTCGTACAACGCCACGTTCACGAGCGCATATGCACGCGCGGCGCGAGGGGCGTCGTGGTCCAGGCGATGCTCGAGCAGGGTGCGGCCGAGCAGCTCGTTCCAGAACTGGTAGCTACGCGTGCCACCGGCCGCATACTCCCAGAACAGCGCGGCGGCGGCGCGTCGGGGCGTGCGTTCGACCGCGTGCAGCTCTTCCAGGTCCCGGGTCATCCGCGCGGAGCCCGGCGCCGGCGGCGGCGGTGGCCGCAGCTCGTCGGGACCGGCCAGCGCCCACGGGCTCCACCGAGCGGCTTCGGGCAGGATCGGCTTGTCACCACGCCACCGACCCGCCTCGGCCGGAACGCGGCCGGACCACGCGACGGCAGTGCCATCCGAGAGCCGCCGCTCGATGACCCGCCGGGCCACCTCGCGTCCGAGGGCGAGCCCCGCCGCAACATCGCTCGGATAGCTGGCCCCGGCCAGCAGCCGCGACCGCGCCGCCGCCTCAGCGCGCTCGCGATGGAGAGCCGCCCGCTCGGGATGCAGATGCGCGAGCACCTCGGCCGCCGCGCCGGCGGCGACGGCGTGTCCGGACGGGTACGAAGGCGTCGTCGGAACGACCACCGCTGACCGCAGGCGTCGATCGATCTCGCCCGGGCGTGGCCGCCTGTATGCGTACTTGGCGTCCCAGGCGGCCACGGTCGCGTCGTGCAGCGCGACGTGCAGCAAGGCCAGGTGGCGGGCGGCCACGTGCGTATACACGCCGTCCTCGAGCAGGGCGGCGAGCGCGAGCTGATTCCAGCGGTACGCGGATGGTCCGGTATTCCAGTACGCGATCGCCTCGCGGCTGGCGGCGTCGCGGGAGGCCGCGTGCCGGCGAACCTCGGCGAGCTCGGCCGCGGCAGTCGCGCGCGAGGGCGGCGGCGCCGGCCGCAGCTCGCTCACGCGACCGACGACCCACGTCGTCGAGCCGCCGGCGCCGGGTTCGACGCCCGCGAGCACGAGCAGCGAGATGAGGAGCGCGTGCATCGTCGTCGACGATGCGCCGCGCAGCCGTCGGCGACAAGATCCAAAAACAGATACGGCGCGTCGCTGGGCGCTAGTACCCCTTCGCGCGATCCACGAGGTTCAGCAGCGGCGCGCCCGCCAGATAGCGGCGGAGGTTCTCGGCGAAGAGGTCGGTGCAGCGATCGTCGTAGGACGGCAAGAAGCCGGAGACATGCGGCGAGACGATCACGTTGTCGAGCGAATAGAATGGATGGCCCGCGGGCGGCGGCTCCTGAGCAAACACGTCGATGGCGGCGCCGGCCAGGCGGTGCTCGCGCAGCGCCGCCGCCAGCGCCGGCTCGTGCACGGTCGCGCCGCGGCCGACGTTGACGAAGTAAGCGGACGGCTTCATGGCCGCGAGCTCGGCGGCGCCGATCATCGCCTCCGTCTCCCTCGTGAGCGGCGCGGCCATGACCACGACGTCGGAGCGCGCGAGCAGGTCGTGCAGCTTCTCGGGTGGGAACCAGGCCTCGGGCAGCCGTCCCTCCGGATCGCCGGTGCCGGGCGCGCAGTACCCGGTGTCCTGGCGGCGAGACGGATCGCGCTTGCACGCGAGCACACGCATGCCGAACGCAGAGGTGGCGATGCGCGCGAGCTCGCGGCCGATGCTGCCGTAGCCGATGATGCCGAGCATCGCGCCCCGCACCTCGGCCGGCACGAAAAGCGGCCAGCGCTGCTCGTCGGGCGGCCAGCCGCCGCGTCGCTGCCATTCCACCATTGCCGGCACCCGATGCGCGAGCGCCAGCAGGACCGTGATCGCATACTCGGCGATGGTCGCCGCGTGAACACCGCTGGTGGTCGTCAGCGTCGCCACGCTCTGCGTGTACAGCGGATGGTCGTAGAGGGCGTTCACCCCGGCCATGTGGAGCTGGACCCACTCGAGGCGGGGCGCCGCGGCCAGGTCGCGCGGCGGTGCGCCCGCATACAGGACCCTGGCGCGCGCGTAGTCCGCCGTGGCCGCGTCGGAGCGGGTCACGCGGAGCTCCGGCGACACACGGCGGAGCCGGTCGAGCTGCGCGTCGGTGAACGGCATCGTGACGAGAACGTCGAGCATCGGCGGACTATCGCAGGCCCCGCGGTCATTGACAAGACAGGGGCCGCGGGATAATCAGCGGAGCCAGGAGGCCTCGCATGGACTACCAGATCATCTCCGCCGACGACCACATCGATCTGCAGTGGCTGCCGAAGGACCTCTGGCAGTCGCGCGTGCCCGCCGCCTGGCGCGTGCAGGCGCCGCGTGTCGTCGATACCGACGACGGGCCGTACTGGGTGTGCGGCTCGGATCGGTGGGATCCCTGGGGCGGCCGGCGCGGCGCCGCCGGCGCCCAGGGCGGCCGGCGCATGGCCCTCGACCGCGGCGGGGTGCTGGAGCCCGGCGTGCTACGGCCGACGACGACCGCGCTGCGGCTGGCCGACATGGATCGCGACGGCGTGGACGCCACCGTGATGTACGGGCCGATCGTCCCGCTGCTGATCAAGGATCCGGAGCTGCGACGCGTCTGCTACCGCGCCTACAACGAGTGGCTCGCCGAGTTCTGCGCCACGGCGCCGGCGCGCCTCGTGGGCGTGGGGCTGATTCCGATCGATGACGCCAAGACGGCCGCCGAGGAGGTGTATCAGCTCCGAGCCCTCGGTCTACGCACCGGCATGTTCCTGGCTGCGCGCGTCGAGGTCCCGCTCTGGGAGGACGTCTGGGAGCCGCTCTGGCAGGCGGCGGCGGAGACCGGAATCGTCATCGGCTTTCATCTCGGCGGCGGGCTGCGCACGGTGAGCTGGAGCGGACCGAAGGCCTCGCACCCGGGCAACATGGGCGTGCGCGTGGCCTGCTCGACGCTCCAGATGGATGAGCCGCTGGCGGCGGTGATCTTCTCGGGCGCCCTGGAGCGCTATCCGCGGCTGCGCATCGTGCTGGCGGAGACCGGCATCGGCTGGCTGCCGTACATGCTCGAGCGCCTCGACGACACTTATCGCAAGTTCATGGACGCCGAGGAGTTCTGGCGGCGGCAGGGCGGGCTCGCGATCACCATGCCGCCGAGCGCCTACTTCCGCCGGCAGCTGTGGGCGACGTTCCAGACCGACGAGGTCGGCGTGCGGCTGCGCGACGTGGTCGGCGAGGACCGCATCATGTGGGCCTCCGACTATCCGCACGCCGACAGCACGTGGCCGGACTCGCAGCAGGCGATCGCGGACAACTTCCGCGACGTGCCGGCCGCCGCTCGCCGGCGCATCCTCTGCGACAACGCGCGGGAGCTCTACGGGCTCTGACGCGGGTAGTCCTTCTGGTGGAAGTAGTTCGCGCTGTAGAAGGCGCGGACCAGGTCGCCGTACGCCGCCGGTGGATAGCGCGGCGGATTGTCGGGACCGACGCAGCTCGGCAGGCACTCGATGACGGCATCGACGTTCGGGCTGTAGAAGAAGGCGATCGAGTAGCGGTCGCGCCCCGAGTCGTTGATGACCCCGTGCGGCGTCGACAGAAACCGATCGTTCGACCAGCGCTTCATCATGTTCCCGAGATTCACGAGAAAGGTGCCCTCGATGAGGGGCGGCGCCAGCCACTCGCCGCTCGGCAGCCGCACGGCGAGCCCCGGCGTGTCCTCGCGAGCCAGGAACGTCATGAACGAGTTGTCGGTGTGCGGCCCCTGCCCGAACTGCTCGTCGTCGTCGGTCTCCTGCGGCGGATAGTGCAAGAAGCGCAGGTTGATATGCGCCTCGTTGGCGAAGAACGGCGCGAAGTGCTGCGCCGGCATGTCGAGCGCCCGCGCCAGCACCGGCAGGATCTGCTCGCCGACCCGCTCGAGCGCCTTGAAGTAGGCGACCATGGCCCGGCGCATGCCCAGGTGGCCGGCGGGCCACTGGTTCTGGCCGCGCAGCGACGTACCGGCCAGGACGTCGGGGTGGTCGGCCCCGCGCTCGTGACTGATGAAGAAGCTCTCGTTGAAGTTCGGGCGCGTGGCCTTGTGGACGGTCGAGGCACGCTGCATGCTCTCGTTCACCGGCAGGTAGCCGATGTTGTTCTCGTTGAGCTTCAACGCCAGCTTGTCGTCGAGCGGCAGCGCGTGAAACTCGCGTGATGCCGCGAAGGCCGCGTCGATGACCGCAGGGTCGACGCCGTGGCCGGCGACGTAGAAGAATCCGACGTGTTCGCTGGCGCGCCGCACCGCGGCCGCCACCGACTCGAGCCCGCCCGGCTCACCACGGAAGGCCGGGCCGACGTCGATCACCGGGATCGCGCCTGCGATCTGGTCCGGATCCTTCACCGCCTGCGCCTTGAAGATGTTCATCGCGGGCCTCCCCGCCACCAGACCTCGCCGGCGCGCAGCGTGAGCGCCGGCACGAAGCGCTGGCGGCCGGTGATGTGCTGGCCATGCGCGTCCTCGTAATCGAAGGAGCCTTCCTCCAGCGCGTAGACGGCGACGTCGGCCACCGAGCCGGGCTCGAGCGTGCCGAGCTTGCCGGCGCGGCCGAGAACGCGAGCCGGGGCTGACGTCACGGCGCGGATCACGTCCGGCAGCGGCATGCCGAGGCTCAGGAACTTGCCCATCGTGGTCGGCAGGTCCTTCACGCAGCCGGCGGCGCCGCCGGTGGTCAGGTCGGACGAGATCGTGTCCGGATAGAAGCCTTCCGCGAACGCGGCCCGGACGACCGGGAAGTTCACGTGCATCCGCCCGTGGGCGACGTCGAACACGATGCCGCGCTCGCGTGCCGCGCGCACCTCACGGCTGACCTTCCCCTTCTCGTCGAGGATGCCGTGGCCACGCCCGTGCAGGAAGTGACTGACGACGTCGCCGGGTCGCAGCAGCGCCAGCAGCTCGGCCAGCGGCACCGGCGGGTTCGTGCAGTGGAGCATGACCCGACCGCCGATGGCGTCGGCGGCGCGCACGGCGCGACGCAGCGGCTCGAGCCCGGCGTCGCCGACGACCTCGAGCTGATTGCGCACCTTGATCCCGATGATCAGATCGGCATGGTCACGGGCGGCGCCGACCGCGGCATCGACGTCGGCATAGGCCAGGTGATTCAGCTCGCCGATCTTGAGATACGCGAGCCCGATGGCGGAGATGTTGAGGAAGGCCAGCATGCGCACGCGAGACCGGGACAGCACCCACTCGCGCATGCCCTCGAAGGTCCCCGCCCCGGCGCTGCCGCCGTCGATCCAGGTCGTGACGCCGGTGGAGCGCGCGATGTCGTCGGTGCGCGGGCCGAAATCCGCGGCGCCCGCGAAGCAGTGGGCATGCAGATCGATCAGACCGGGTAGCACGAGGCGCCCGCCGACCTCGTGGACGGTGTCGCCGTCGGGCGCGAGCGCCGCCGCGACCTCGGTGATCAGCCCGTCTCGTACCCGCACATCGAGCACGCCCGTGAGCCCCGCGCCCGGATCCATGACCGTCCCGCCGCGCAGCAGCAGTCCCATCGTCGCCTCCCCCTCGGCGCCGACATTTTACGCCGCTTCGCGGGCCGAGCGGCGCGACACCTCCTGGGCGGCCTCGAGCGCCACCGCCTTGTGGCGCGATCGAAACGCCATCGAGCTGAGCGTGACGACGCCGACCAGCCGCTCGTCGTCATCGAGCACTGGAAGACGGCCTACCTGCGCCTGCGCCATCGTGACGATGGCCCGCTCGGTCGGCCAGTCCGGATGCGCCGGGATCACGCGGTCGGACATGCACTCGCTCACGCGGGTTGCGTCTGGATCGACCTCGCGTGCCATCCCGCGAACGACCAGATCGCGGTCGGTCAGAACGCCGATCACTCGACCACGATCGACCACCGGCAACATTCCCACGTTGGCGTCGCCCATCCGACGCGCCGCCGTGATCAACGACGCCGAGGCCTCGATCGTCACCACATCCGCCACCATGACGTCGGCCACCCGGCGCTTCTTCGCGCGTCTCCTGTCGCTCATCGCGGCCTCCTTGAATCTGCGTGATGTCGCGGAGTTACGTTCACCTCCGTGTCATCGATGTCGAAGGCCATGCACTTGCAAGTCGGAGTCCCGCGAGGAGGCTCACCATGATCATCCGAACCGTTTCGACGGTCGCCGTGCTCGTCGTCGCCGTGACGCAGCCCGTCCTCGCGCAGCGCGCGCCGACACTGAGCGACATCGCCGGCTGCAACGAGCAGGCGGCCTCGCGCAGCGGCGCCAGCGCGCTGCCGCACCCCGGCACGGAGACAAATCGGCGCGGCCCCTCGCCCACCCCGCGTGACCAGACAGCGCCGGGGATCGTACCCGGCCCGGCCGATCCCGGAGTGGGCAACGCACGGAAGCCGGGAGCCAGCGCGCCAACACCAGGCAGCGGCGGCCCGGGCGAGAAGACCGACCCCTCCGGCTCGGTGATCTCGCAGACGCCGGATCCGCTCGTGAAGGGTATGGATGCCGCGAAGGTGGACGATGCGCAGTACCGCGCGGCGTATCGCGACTGCATGCGCGCGAAAATCGGCGAGCGCTGATTAGGTGGCTGCCCATGCTCGGCGCGCGCGCTTCTTCGAGCGCGCCGCCTGAATGTCCTCGCGGCGCGCTGAGAGGGAGGGACTCCTGGCCTGACAAGTAGGGACCGTCGCCTAGACAGCGGGGCCGCCTTGACAGCCTCCAGCGTCGTGACTAGACTCTGCGCCACTCTTTTCCGGAGCCGCGAACGCCTCGACACGACGCACCAGGAGGAGTCCCATGGGTCGACTCGTCCCGCTGAGGTCCGCTCTCGCGTCCGCCGTCATCGTGGCCGTCCTCGCCTTCCTCGCGGGCTCGTACAGCACGCCCGCGCCGGCCACGGCCCAAACTCCGATCCGCTGGAAGGTCCAGAGTGCATGGCCGCCGACGTCCATCGTCCAGGACGCCGCCAAGCTGCTGGTCGAAACGATCGACAAGACCTCGGGAGGCCGGCTGAAGATCGAGCTGTCGCCGGCGGGCGCCGTCGTGCCGCCCTTCGAGATCCAGGACGCAGTGAGTCGCGGCGTGTTGGATGGCGGGCACACGACGCCCGGGTACATCATCGGCAAGCTGAAGGCCTTCATCCCGCTGACCCACGGCCCGCTCTTCGGCATGGACTTCATCGATTATTACGGCTGGTACTGGGAAGGCGGCGGGCACGAACTGCTGCAAGAGGCGTATCAGCAGAAGCTCAAGATGAACGTGGTCAGCTTCCAGGTCCATCCCGAAGGCCCGCAAGCGATGGGCTGGTTCCGGAAGGAGATCCGCACCTTCAACGACATCAAGGGACAGCGCTACCGGATCTATGCCGCCGGCGCCGAGGTCTACAACAAGCTGGGCATCGCCAGCGTCACGTTGGCCGGCGGCGAGATCGTGCCCGCCCTCGAGCGGGGCGCCATCGACGGCGCGGACTGGATCAGCTGTTACGACGACAAGATCCTCGGCATCGACAAGGTCGCGAAGTTCCACTACGCCCCGGGCATGCACGAGCCGACCACGGTCGGCGAGTTCATCATCAACAAGGGCAAATGGGACGCGCTGCCGGCCGATCTGAAGGAAGTCGTCAAGACCTCCGTGCAGGCCTCGTACTGGAATCACTTTGTGCGCTTCCAGGAAAAGACGGCGAAGGCCTGCCAGGAGCTGCTTGCCTCCGGCGTCAAGATCATCAAGACCACCGACGAGCTCAACAAGCGGTTCCTGACGGCGTACGACGAGGTGTCGGGCGAGTGGGCCAAGGACGACTTCTACAAGAAGGTCGTCGACTCACAGAAGAAGTACTCCGGCCTCATCGTGCCCTATCGCCTCTCGTACTGGCCGAACTACAACTTCATCGCCGAGCACTACTACAAAGACAAGGTCTGGCTGAAGTAACGCACGGGCGCGCGTCTCTCGCGACGGGGTCGGCGACGGCCCCGTCGCGCGCCACGGTCGAAGAGGAGGGCCCGCTTGGCGACGACGGCTCGGCCACAAGAGCAGAACCACACCGAGATGCGGCTCGGGTTCCGCCGGACGGTGGAGGTGATCGACGCGATCGCCAACTGGACCGGACGGGCCACCGCCTGGCTGATCATCCCGATGACCCTCGCCGTCACCTGGGAGGTCGCGGCCCGCCACTTCTTCCGGGCGCCGACCATCTGGGCCTTCGACGTGACGTACATGCTGTACGGCACGCACTTCATGCTCGGCACGGCCTACACGCTGATGCGTATCGGACACGTCCGCACGGACATGCTCTATTCGCGATGGTCCATCCGTCGGCAGAACTGGATCGATGCCGTCGGCTATCTCTTCTTCTTCTTCCCCGCGATGATCCTGCTGTTCTACTTCGGCTGGCAGGAGTTCGAGCACTCGTGGGCCATCGGTGAGACCTCCGACGCGAGCCCGTGGCGTCCGATCGTCTATCCCTTCAAGGCCGTGATCCCCGCCACCGCGCTGCTCCTTCTCCTGCAGGGCATCGGCGAGTTCTTCAAGAGCGTCTATGCCATCCGCACCGGACGCGAGTGGGCCAAACGGGAGGTCATAGAGATCGGATGAGTCCCGAACTGCTCGGCGGCATCATGCTCGTCCTCATGCTCGGCGCCATCTTCATCGGATTTCCCATCTCGTTCACGCTGTTGCTGCTCGCGTTGATCTTCGGGTACGTCGGCCTCGGCGACCGAGCGTTCTACATCATGGTGTTCCAGACGATCGGCATCATGAAAGAAGAGGTGCTGGCCGCCGTGCCGCTCTTCATCTTCATGGGCTATCTGATGGAGCAGGGCGGGCTGATGGACCGGCTGTTCAAGGGCTTCCAGCTGATGATGGGGCCGGTGCCCGGCTCGCTCTACGTCGGCGTCCTCATCACGGCGACGATCTTCGGCATCGCGGCCGGAACGGTGGGCGCCACGGTCGTGCTGATGGGCATCATGGCCGTGCCAATCATGACCAAGGCCGGCTACAACATCCCGATGTCCGCGGGGGCGATCACCGCCGGCGGCACGCTGGGCATCCTCGTGCCGCCGAGCGTCATGCTCGTCGTAATGGGCCCCGTCATGGGGGTGTCGGTCGCGGAGCTCTACGCGTCCTGCTTCGGACCGGGGTTCCTGCTGGCGGCAATCTTCATCGCCTACTGCGTGATTCGCAGTCTCCTCAATCCGAGCCTTGGACCACCGCTTCCCAAGGAGGAGCGCAGCGGCAGTCTCAAGGACATCGCGATCGAGCTGACGCTCGGCATGGTGCCACACGCGATCCTCATCATCGCCACCCTCGGCACCATCATCTGGGGATGGGCGACGCCGACGGAAGCCGCCGCCATGGGCGTTGTCGGCGCGGCCTTCCTCGCCGTCGTGTACCGGCAGTTCACCTGGCTCCGGCTCAAGGACGCCGTCTACAACACGCTGCTGCAGTCGAGCACCGTGATCTTCCTCGCCGTCGCCGGCAACGTGTTCGGCGCCGTCTTTTCCCGGCTCGGCACGGCGACCGTCGCCACGAACGCCCTCATCTCGTGGCAGATCCCGCCGATGGCGATGCTCGCGCTCATCATGCTCGTCGTCTTCCTGCTCGGCTGGCCGTTCGAGTGGCCGGCGATCATCCTGGTCTTCGTCCCGCTGATGCAGCCCGTCATCGCCGGCATGAAGATCGACTTGCTCTGGTTCGCCACGCTGATCGCCGTGAACCTCCAGACGGCGTTTCTGTCACCGCCGGTCGCCATGTCGGCGTACTACCTGAAGGGGGTGGCGCCGAGCTGGTCGCTCGGCGACATCTATCGCGGCATGGGGCAATTCATGGTCCTCCAGCTCATCGGACTGGCTCTCTGCATCATCTTCCCGGAGATCTCGCTGTGGTTCCCGCGCTGGCTGTTCGGCAAGTGATCACCTGAAAGGAAGGACGCCATGAAGCCCAGGACGCTGCTCCTCGCCTGGATCGCCTTCGCCATGCCCGTGCTCGTCCTCGCGGCCGTCCTCTGGCGCGGCCCCGGCGACGCCGCCGCCCAGCAGCGGTTCGTCTGGAAAGTGCAGAGCACGTGGCCGGCCACCAACCTGCTGCACGTCTCCGCCGTCGAGCTGGCGAAGATGATCGAGGAGATGTCGGGCGGCCGGCTGAAGTGGGAGATGTCGGCCGCCGGCACCATCGTGGGCGCCTTCGAGGTGCTCGACGCCGTGAACCGCGGCATCATCGACGCCTCGCACGCGTGGCCCGGGTACTGGGCGGGCAAGAACTCCGCGGCCGGTCTCTTCGGGCCCGGTCCTGGCGGGCCGTTCGGCATGGATCGCGAGGAGTATCTCGGCTGGCTGTACGCCGGCGGCGGGCTCGAGCTCTACAACGAGCTCCTGCAGAAAGAGCTCAAGATGAACGTCGTCGTTCCGGTGTTCACCACCAGCCTGCCGTACTGGGAGCCGCTCGGCTGGTTCAAGAAACCGTTCACCAGCCTCGACGATCTCCGCAAGATGCGTTTCCGCACCTCGGGCCTCGGCATGGAGATGATGAAGGGCATGGGCATCTCGGTGGTGACGCTCGCCGGCGGCGAGGTCATCCCCGCTCTGGAGCGAGGCGCCATCGAGGGTGCGGAGTGGGCGGTCCCCAGTCACGACATCCTGATGGGCTTCCACAACGTCACCAAGAACTACTACATGCCGGATCTCCGGCAGCCCGCCTCCTACCAGGAGGTGCTGATCAACAAGAAGAAGTGGGACGAGCTGCCGGCGGATCTGAAGGCCATCGTGAAGTGGGCCGGCATGGCCGAGATCATCCGCATGACCGCCTACAGCGTCGATCTCGACAGCAAGGCCGTCGAGGAGCTCGAGAAGAAGCACGGCGTCAAGGTCCTCAAGACGCCGGACGACGTCCTCAAGGCCCAGGTCACCGCCATCGACAAGGTGTACGAGGCCGAGGCGCAGAAGAATCCGTTCTTCGCCAAGGTGCTCAAGTCACAGAAGGACTTCGCCTCGCGCGCCGTGCCGCACGCGCAGAAGATCCGCCCGCCGATCGAGGTGGTCGTCGCCCATTACTGGAAGAAGTAGGCCCCGGGGCGCGGGCGCTTCCCGAGCGGAGGCGTTCGCGCCACGGTATCAATCAGTTGCTGACAGGTTGTTCCTCCTGTAAAGTACGCCAACCTCGAGGAGGCTCGTGCGATCCCGGCCCATTTCGCTCACAGGGAAGGAGAGACGTTATGCGCTCACGACGCCTGCTACCAAGCTTCCTCGTCCTGCTCGCGTGCACCCTGAGTCTGCCGTTGACCGGTGAGGCCCAGAGCCCCAAGCGCGGCGGCACCCTGCGCGTGTCGTACGGCAACGAGATCTCGAACCTGGATTTTCACACCGCCCCCGGCTACGAAATGATGTGGGTCGCCATGAATGTCGGTTGCGGCCTGGTGAACATCACGCCCGACGGCAAATTCGTCGGCGACGCCGCCGAGTCGTGGCAGATGTCGCCCGACGGCCTGCTGTACACGTTCAAGCTGCGGAAGAACGTCCTCTTCCACGACGGCACTCCGGTGGACGCGGCCGCCGTGAAGTTCAGCATCGACCGCCTGATGGACCCGGCCACGAAGTCGGGCATGCGCAGTTTCTACGAGTCCGTGCACAGCGTCGAGGTGCTCGATCCCTTGCAGGTGCAGATCCGGCTCAAGCAACCGTACGCGTTCATGCTGCACATGCTGGCCGCCTATCGCACCGGCCTCGTGCTCTACTCGCCGATCGCCACGCAGAAGTTCAGCGTTGAGGACCGCAAGCAGGGCAAGCCGGGAGCGGTCGTCGGCTGCGGGCCCTTCAAGCTCGTCGAGTGGGTCAAGGGCGGCCATCTCATCATGGAGCGCTTCGACAAGTACTTCGTGCCGGGAGTGCCGTACCTCGACCGCGTAGTGATCCGCACCATCAAGGATCCGGTGACCGAGATGGCCGCCTTCAAGGCGGGCGAGATCGACTTCATCGCGTCGTTTTCCCCCGAGCACGTGGACACGCTCAAGGCGCAGGTGCCGAACGCGGTGATCATGACCGGCAAGGAAACCACGCCGATGCTGGCCGCGATGAAGGTCACCGTGCCGAAGGACGGTAAGCCGATGTCCAAGGAGCGGGCGCCCCATCCGATCTTCGGCGACCTCCGCGTGCGCAAGGCCGTGGGCTGCTACGGCATCGACCGCAAGGAGATCGTGAAGATCGCGTTCAAGGGTCACGCCACGCCGTGGGTGGGGATGAATCCGCCCGGCACCCTGGACACCGTCGACGTCAACCACATGTGCCCGTACGACCCGGCCAAGGCCAAAGCCATGCTGACCGAGGTGGGCTACGGCCCGGCGAAGCCGCTGACGTTCGACATCATCGCCGATACCGAGAAGTCGGTGTTCAACGTCATCGCCACCGTGATCAAGGAGCAGATGACGCGCATCGGCGCCACCGCGAACATCCGCGTCGTGGACAAGGTCTCGTGGATGAATACCACGCTCCAGGACGGCCCGTGGGACATGTACGTAGAAGATCTGTTGTCGCTCATCACGCTCGACAGCAACGCCTACCTGTCCAACAGCACGTCGACCTGGAGTCACCCGCGCCACAACGACAAGCGGGTCGACGAGCTCTACGCGCGTTACGCGCGCGAGATGGACGCCGGCAAGCGGAAGCTGATCGCCAAGGAGATGCAGGAGTTCTTCGTCGAGAACATGTACTGGAACAACATCTCGGGCTCGCCCTTCTACATGGTCGCCCAGCCGTGGATGAAGGGGTACACGTACAACGCGGAGTTCGAGGTGCACTACGACAAGGTCTGGCTCGACAAGTAGGCGGGCGGAGAGCGCGGCGTGCGCGTCTGGATCCTCCGCCGGCTGCTGCAGATCGTGCCGACGGTCCTCATGATCACCTTCGTGGTGTTCGTGATGATGCAGTCGATCCCCGGCGATCCGGTGGTGGCCCTCCTCGGTGATGCCTACACCGAGGAGGACGCCATCAAGATCCGCGAGGCCTACGGCCTCGACAGGCCGGTGCTCGTGCAGTACGTCATCTGGCTCGGCAAGCTTGTGCGCGGAGACTGGGGCGCCTCGATCCTGACCGGGCGTCCCGTTCTCAGCGATGTCCTCGTCCGGCTGCCGGTCACGCTCGAGCTGATCGTCCTGTCGATGGCCGTCGCGCTCGCCATCGCGGTTCCGGCGTCGATCATCGGCGCGCTGCGACAGAATACCTGGGCCGACTACACCGCGACCTCGATGGCGATGATCGGCGTGTCGATTCCGGAGTTCTTCATCGGTGTGCTGCTGCTCCTGCTGTTTTCCTTCGGGCTTGGCGGCCTGCTGCCGAGCTCCGGCTGGGTGTACCTGCCCGGGACGTGCCCGACGATGGTCTGCGGTGTCAGCTTGTGGGGCAACCTCCAGCACGTGCTCATGCCGGCGCTGGCGCTCGGCGTGGGGCGCGCCGCCCTCCTGACCCGGCTCTTGCGGGCCAGCATGCTGGAGGTCATCCGGACCGAGTACGTCACCACGGCCCGCGCCAAGGGACTGAGCGAGCGCCCCGTCGTGCTGAAACACGCTTTCAAGAACGCACTGATCCCCACCGTGACCGTGATGGGCCTGCAGGTCGGCTTCCTGATCGGCGGCGCGATCGTCGTCGAGACGCTCTTCGCGATGCCCGGGCTCGGCACCTTCGGCATCGACGCGATCATTTCGCGCGACTACCAGCAGGTGCAGGGCTTCGCGCTCATCACCGCCTTCGCCTTCGTGGTCATCAACCTTCTCGTGGATCTGACCTACACGTTCCTGGATCCGCGGATCCGGTACGCCTGAGGGACTCATGGCAACCGAGGTGGAGCTCCCGCGTGTCGTCGAGGTGGCCTGGCCGGCGCCGGCCGCCCGGTCGGAGACGCCGTTCGCCCAGGGTGTGCGGCGGCTGCGACGCAGCGCAACGGCGCTGCTCGGCGTGGCGATCGTCGGCCTGCTGATCCTGGTGGGCGTCTTCGCCGACGCGCTGGCGCCCGGCAGTCCCATTGCGAGCGACCACGCTCAGACGTTTGCGGCGCCCAGCTGGGCTCATCCGCTGGGCACCGACCAGCTCGGCCGCGACATGCTGAGCCGGGTCATTCACGGGACGCGGATCTCGCTGCTCGTCGGTGTGTCGTCGGTGCTGCTGGCGCTCTTCGTCGGCGTACCACTGGGGATGATTGCCGGCTATCACGGTGGCCGTGTCGACACCGCGGTGATGCGCGCCATGGATCTCGTCCTGGCGTTTCCGATCTACCTGCTGGCCATCATCCTGATGGTGATGTTCACCCCCACCGCCGGGCTCATCGGCACCATGAAGGTCACCGGCGCCATCGCCATCGTGCGGATTCCGATCTACGCCCGCCTGGTCCGCGGCAGCGTGCTCTCCATCAAGGAGAAGGAGTACATCGAAGCATGCCGTGCCCTCGGGCTGCGCACCCCGTGGATTCTGCTCCGGCACGTCCTGCCGAACTGCCTGGCGCCGATCATCGTGACCACCACCCTCGGAATCGCCACGGCCATCATCGTCGAGGCCACGCTGTCGTTCCTCGGCCTCGGCACCCAGCCGCCGACGCCGAGCTGGGGCTGGGACCTCAAGGCCAACGTGGCGTTCATCCAGGCCAACGCGTGGCTGTCACTCTTTCCCGGCCTTGCCATCTTCGTCACCGTGCTGGGGTTCAATCTCTTCGGCGATGGCCTGCGGGACGCGCTGGACCCCCGATTGAAGTAGCCTGGGCGCGCCCTCCTAGCAGCAGCCGCCGGACGGCGTCCGTCGCTCCACGAGCTCCAGGCGCGTCTCGTCAGGGCCCTGCAGGAAGGCGATGCGCGCGCCGCCCGGAATCTGCGTCGGCCCTTCGAGCAGCGTGGCGCCGAGGTCCTTGAGGCGGCGGATGTCGCCCTCGATGTCCTGCGAGTCGAAGCCGAAGTGCTCGAGGCCGAAGTGCGGGCGCGCATCGCCGGGGCCGAGCCGCTCGCCCGTGCGGGCGCCGGAGATGTTCACGGCCAGCGCACCATCCTCGCTGAGGCAGCGCACGAAGCGATCGCCGAAGACGCGCGTCTCGTCGTTCACGATCTTGAAGCCGAAGGCGGTCGTGTACCACTCCGCCGTCCTGCGCGGGTCCGGCGCTTTGAGATGGATGTGGTTGATGCGGTAGGCCATGGTCGCCTCCTCGCGGGATGTGTGGGCGGCATCATAGCGCAGATGCGCGAGCGCACCGTGCCGGCGGCCGCGGTAGAATCCCGCATCCTGACCGGCTCGATCGACCACCGCGTAGCGCACTGCCCGGGATCGGCCGCGTGAAGCCGGCGCCGTTCGACTACGTGCGCGCGCGTACGCTCGACGAGGCGCTGGCCGCCCTGGACGCCGACAGCAAGATCCTGGCCGGCGGCCAGAGCCTCGTGCCGATGCTCAACATGCGCCTCGTCCGGCCCACGCGCGTGGTCGACATCAACGCCCTGCCCGGCCTCGACGGCGTGCGTGCCCGCGCCGACGGCGGCCTCGACATCGGCGCGCTCACCCGCCACAGCGACGTGCTCACGGCGCCGCTCGTGAAAGAGCGAGCGCCGCTGCTGGCCGCGGCCGCCGCCCACGTGGGCCACCGAGCGATCCGTAATCGCGGCACCATCGGCGGGAGCCTCGCCCACGCGGATCCCGCGGCGGAGCTGCCGGCCGCGCTGCTGGCCCTCGACGCCAGCGCGCTCATCGCCGGACGCGGAGGACGCCGCCGCGTCCGGCTGGACGAGTTCCTCGTCGGCGCGCTCACGACGGCGCTCCGGGCGGACGAGATCCTGATCGGCATCGAGATTCCGGATGCGCGCGGCGCCGGCTGGGGCTTCGCCGAGGTGGCACGACGCCCCGGCGACTTCGCCATTGCCGGTGTGGCGGCGCTCGTGCAGGGCGGACGCGACCGGTGCGACAGCGCGCGTCTCGTCGCGTTCGGCGCCCACGAGCGCCCGGTGCGTCTCCGCGGCGCCGAATCCGTCATCGCGGGCGCCAGCGCGTCGGCCGCGCTCGGCGAGCAGGCGGCGGCGCGGACGGCCGCGGACTGCCGTCCGCCCGACGACGTGCACGCCACCGCGGAATACCGCGCCCATCTGGTCCGCGTGCTCAGCGAGCAGGCCGTGCGCGACGCGATGAGCAGGACGGCGGGATGACAGTGGCGAGGGTGCGCCTGCGCGTGAACGGCCACGCCGTCGAGCGGACGGTCGCCGCGCGACGCTCGCTCGCCGATCTGCTTCGTGAGGATCTCGGGCTCACGGGCACACACGTCGGCTGCGAGCACGGTGTCTGCGGCGCCTGCACGGTGCTGGTCGACGGCCGCACCGCGCGCGCCTGCCTGCTGCTCGCCGTCCAGCTCGAGGGCGCCGAGGTCACCACTGTCGAGGGCCTCACGCCGCCCGAGGGCCTCAGCGTGCTGCAGGAGTCGTTCCGCGAGTGCCACGCGCTGCAGTGCGGGTTCTGCACACCCGGCATGCTGGCGACCGCGCACGAGCTGCTCGCCGAGAACGCCGCGCCGACCCGTGACGAGATCCGCGCGGCCATCGCCGGCAACCTCTGCATGTGCACGGGCTACGTCAACATCGTGCGAGCCATCGAGCTCGCCGCGCGCCGGCTCGCCCGATGACCGGCTGGGTCGGGCGACCGCTCGCCCGCAAGGAAGACGCTCGCCTGCTCGCGGGCCGCGGGCGCTATCTCGACGACGTCTGTCGCCCGGGTCAGCTCCACGCCGCGATGCTGCGCAGCCCCCACGCCCACGCGCGCATCGCCGGCCTCGACGCCCGCGAGGTGGCCGCCATCCCGGGCGTTCACGCCGTCCTCACCGGCGCGGACGCGGCCGCCCTCTCGCACCCGATTCGCCCGCTGATCCCGACGGCCGTGCCACTCGACGACTGGTGCCTGGCCGTCGACCGCGTGCGGTACGCGGGCGAGCCGGTGGCGGCCGTGGCGGCCGTCGACCGCGCCACCGCGGAGGACGCGCTGGAGACGATCCGCGTGGAGTACGAGCCGCTGCCGGCCGTGGTCGATCCCGAGGCCGCGCTGCGGCCGGACAGCCCCTTGCTCTATCCCGCCCTCGGAACGAACGTGCTCTGGCACGACGTGCTCGCCTACGGCGACGTCGCCGGCGCCTTCGCGCGCGCGGACGGCGTGCTGCGCGAGCGCTTCGAGATCCAGCGCTACGCCTCCACGCCGCTCGAGACCTTCGGTGCAATTGCCGAGTATGACGCCGGGCTCGACGCCTACACGTTCTGGACGAACGATCAGCGGCCGGGCCTGACGCTCGCGATCCTGGCCGACTCGCTCGGCGTGCCGCAGTCCCGGCTGCGCCTGATCACGCCGGACATCGGCGGCGCCTTCGGCAACAAGCGCCGACCGGCGTACCTCCTCGTCTGCGCGCTGCTGGCGCGACGGGCGGGTCGTCCGGTGAAGTACGTCGAGGACCGGCTGGAGAATCTCGGCGCGCTGATGCACGCGTGCAACGGCGTCATGGACGTGGAGCTGGCGTACCGCAGCGACGGCACCATGCTCGGGCTACGCGTCCGCGACGTCGCCGACGAGGGCAAGAACTTGATCTCCCCCACGCAGCACAACCTGATCAAGCTCGGCAACATCGTCAACGGCTATCGCATCGGCGCCGTCTCGTACGAGGCCTACTCCGTGCTCACCACCAAGTGCCCGAGCGGCGCCAACCGCGGCATCGGCAAGCCCTTCATGTGCTTCGCGGTCGAACGGGCGGTGGCCCTGCTCGCGCGCCGTCTGCGCCTCGATCCCGCCGAGCTGCGGCTGCGCAACTACGTCGCCCGCGAGGAGATGCCGTACACGACGCCGCCCGGGGCGCAGTACGACAGCGGTGATTATGCCGCCACGCTCCGGCGCGCTCTCGAGCGCTTCGATTACCGTGGCTGGCGCGAACGCCAGGCGCACGCGCGCGCCGAGGGCCGGCTGCTCGGCATCGGCATCGCCACCTCCGTCGAGCCGGCCGGGACGAACCTCGCCTCCTACGAGCTGATCACGGGACGGCGCGCCGCGTCGGGGTCGGCGGAGGCGGCCATGGTCCGTCTCGAGCCGGACGGTCGGGTGCGGGCGGCCCTCGGCGATCCGGCCTGCGGCCAGGGCTACGAGACGGTGGTTGCGCAGATCGTCGCCGACGAGCTCGGCCTCACGCCGGCCGACGTGCACGTCGAGCGGGGCTTCGACTCGGCCACGACACCGTGGCTCTATCTCTCCGGCAATTACTCCAACAAGTTCTCGGTCACCGACGTCGGCGCGGTCGTCGGCGCCGCCCGGGCCGTGCGCGACAAGCTCCTGCGCATCGCCGCGCACCGGCTCGAGGCCGCCGTCGATGACCTGGAGCTGGCGGAGGGGCAGGCGCGCGTACGCGGCGTCCCCGGTCGCGGGCTGCCGCTGCGCGAGCTGGCCCGCACCGCCTACGCCGACGTGCTCGGCCTGCCACCCGGCGAGCCGCCGGGGCTGGAAGCACGCCACGCCCACCAGAATCCGCTCGCGCAGCCTCTCGGGGCCGACCGCACGGTTCGCTCGCAGCTCGTCTTCTCCAATGCCGCGCACTGCTGCCTGGTGGAGATCGATCGCCTTACCGGCATGGTCCGCATCCTGCGCCATGTCGTCGTGCACGATTGCGGCCGCGAGCTGAATCCGCTGATCGTCGAGGGCATGGTGCACGGGTCCACCGTGCACGGACTCGGCGCCGCGCTCCTCGAGGAGTTCCGCTACGATGCCAACGGGCAACTTCTCACGTCAACCTTCATGGATTACTTGAAGCCCACGGCGGCGGATGTCCCGGACATCGAGGTCGATCGCCTGGAGCATCCATCACCGTTCACCCCGCTCGGCGCCAAGGGCGTCGGTGAGGGCGGCTCGATCCCCGCGCCCGCCGCCGTCGCCAGCGCCGTGGAGGACGCGCTCGCGGAGCTGGATGTCACCGTGCGGTCGCTGCCGATCACGCCCGAGCGCGTCTGGCGCTGGCTCCGCGGCCGATGACGATGGCGGTCGACGCGCTGTTCGTCGTCACCGTGGTCGGTCTCGCGGTGCCCGTCGCTCGACGGCTGCCGGATCGCGCCCGCGTCGTCCTCATCGCCTGGCTGCTCGCCCTTGGCGTGCTCGCCGCCGGCGGCGCGTTTCTTCGCGACGGTCGCATGCCTGCGTACTTCGCCGGGGTCGGCCTCCTCCCGAGCGCCGCCGGAGTGGCATTCGTCTGCTCGCGCGCCGGCACGGCGGTGCTCGCACACACCTCGCCGGCGGCGCTCGTCGGCTGGCAGTCGTTTCGCGTCGTGGTCGAGATCGCCCTCTGGGCGCTCGCCCTCGCCGTCGTGTGGAACGTCGCCGGGATCGCCATCCTCGCCAACATCGTCGCGCACGCGCTGGTCTCGGCGCCGACGCCATTCCAGGCGCTGCGCCTCGAGCCGCCCACGACGGTCATCGCCACGCTGCCCTACATCTGGCTGCCGGGCTTCCTGGTCCCGCTGGCCCTGTCGCTGCACCTAGCCTCGCTGCGCACCCTCGGCGTCGGACCGGCGCCTGTCAAGGAGACATGATGAAGCTGTCCGTCGAATTTCCGAGCGTGGCCCATCGCGAGGGCCCCGATGGCGTGCGGCGGTTCGCGCAGGCGCTGGAGCGCATCGGCTACGACCACATCGACGTCTTCGACCACGTGGTGATGGGCTTCCCCATCGAGGGCCGCCCGCCCGGTCCCTACAACGCCGCCATGCCGATCCTCGAGGCGCTCGTGACGCTCGGCTTCCTGGCCGCGGCGACCTCGCGCATGACGCTGGGGACCGAGGTGCTCGTCCTGCCGCAGCGGGAGCCCACGCTGGTGGCCAAGCAGGTCAGCACACTCGATACGCTGTCGGGTGGGCGCATCCGGCTCGGAATCGGCGTGGGCTGGCAGGAGTCGGAGTACGAGGCACTCGGCGCCGACTTCCAAACGCGCGGGGCGCGGATGGACGAGGCGATCACGCTGCTGCGGACGTACTGGACGGAGCCACAGGTCACCATCGAAGGACGGCACTATCGCGCCCGGGCGATGGGCATGGAGCCGAAGCCGCCGCAGGGCCGCCGACTGCCGATCTGGATCGGCGGCGCCTCGGAGGCCGCGCTGCGCCGCGTCGGACGTCTCGGCGACGGCTGGCTTGCCAGTCGCGTCACCGACGCCGACGACGGACGCCGGGCGATCGCGACGATCCGTCGGTATGCCGCGGAGGCCGGTCGAGATCCGGCGACGATCGGGTTTTCGAGCATGGTGGCGCCGCCGCCGCGCGACGCGGAAGGCAAGCGCTTCTACGCCGAGCCCGCGCGCGTGGTCGCGCGGGTGGCGGAGCTCCAGAGGATGGGCTTTCACGGCGTCGCCCTCAACGCGACCGCCGTGTTCCAGGCCGGCGCGCGATCGGTCGACGCCATGGTCGACGCGCTCGCGGGTCTGCACGACCGGCTGCGGGCCGAGCTGGGCTGATCAGGCGGCGAGCTGCGGTGCTAGCGCGAATCGCGCTCCGGCGCGGTCAGCGTCGTGCCGCCGTCGACGACGAGCACCTGACCGGTGATGTACTTCGCGTGGTCCGAAAGGAGAAAGCGCACGGCGTGGCCGATGTCCCAGCCGGTGCCCTCCCGCTGGAGCGCCGAGGCCGTGCGTCGCCGCTCGCGCACGGCCTCGGTCATCCCGCCCGCGTAGACCATCGGCGTGTAGACCGGACCGGGCGCCACGCAGTTGACGCGGATACCCTCGCGGCCGTGATCGACCGCCATCGCCCGCGTGAGCGCGATGACGGCGCCCTTGGAGACCGTGTACGCCGTGAGCCCGCGCGGCCGCAGCGCGGAGATCGACGAGACGTTGACGATGGCGCCGCCGCCGGCGCGTCGCATGGCCGGGATCGCGTGCTTGGCGGCGAGGAACATCGTCTCCACGTTCACCTGCATGACGCGACGCCACTCTTCCTCGCCCAGATCGACGACCGAGCCACGGCTGCCGATGCCGACGTTGTTGTCGAGGAAGTCCAGCCGTCCGAAGCGCTCGACGGCGGCCTCGACCATCGCCGCGCAGTCCGCCGCGCGCGTCACATCGGCCTCGAGCGCGATCGCCTCGCCACCCGCCTCGCCGATCATCTCCACCGTCCGCTTGGCGAGGCCGCCGTCGCGATCGACGACCACGATCCGGACGCCGGCCTTGCCGAGCAGGATGGCCGCCGCGCGGCCGTTGCCGATGCCGTCGCCGGCGGCGCCGCCACCGGTGACGATGGCCGTCTTGCCGGCCAGGCCCGAGTCGTCGGGAACGTGCACGGCCACCGAGGTGGCTTACCGGGAGACCGGCGCCTCGCGCGCGAGCGCGGCGCCGTCGGGCACGAAGGCGAGCGAGGCCGAGTTGAGGCAGTAGCGCTGACCTGTGGGCGGTGGCCCGTCGGGAAAGACGTGGCCGAGGTGGCCATCGCACCGCCGGCAGCGGATCTCCACGCGCTCCATGCCGTAGCTGCGATCGCGTAGCGCGGTGAGGTGATCGCGATCGTACGGCTCGAAGAAGCTCGGCCACCCGGTACCCGACTCGAACTTCGTCGCGGAGCGGAACAGCGGGAGCTCGCAGAGCCGGCAGACGTAGCTCCCGGCACGCTTGTTGTCGAGCAGCCCACCGCAGAACGGCGGCTCGGTACCGTGGTCGAGCAGCACGCGCCGCTCTTCGGCGGACAGGTCTTTGGCGAGCCGGTCACGCTGCTCGCGCGACAGCGGGCCGAGATCGAAGCCGGACGCCGACTGGTTGCCCACGAGGGGAGTGTACGTCATCACCCTCACTCTGTCGCGCGCCGCCGCTCCCCTTGCCCGCTCTCTCGAATGGAGATGGTCTTCACGTTGACGAACGAGCGCAGGCCGTAGACGGCGAGCTCGCGCCCGTAGCCGGACTTCTTGACGCCGCCGAACGGCAGCCGCGGATCGGAGGCGACGATGGCGTTCACGAACACGAGGCCGCTCTCGATCTCGTCGGCGAAGCGCTCGCGCTCCGCCGCGTCGTTCGTCCACACGCTGGCGCCGAGGCCGAAGCGCGTGTCGTTCGCGAGCCGGATGGCCGCGTCCGCGTCCGGCGCCCGGAACAGCGTGGCGACGGGGCCGAAGAGCTCCTCGCGATAGGCCGGGCTCTCGCGCGGGACATCCGTCAGCACGGTCGGCGCGTAGTAGGCGCCCGGTCCGTCGAGGGCGTGGCCGCCGGTGAGCACACGGGCGCCCAGCCGGACGGACTTCCGCACCTGCGCGTCGAGGATCTCGCGCTGGTCGAGCGAGGCCAGCGGGCCGAGCTGCGTGGCCGGGTCGAGCGGATCACCGACGCGCAAGCCGCGCATGCCCTCGACGAAGCGGCGCTCGAACTCGTCGTACACGGCGGTGTGGACGATGAAGCGCTTGGCGGCGATGCACGACTGTCCGTTGTTGAGCGTGCGCGCCGTGACCGCCGTCCGCGCCGCCTCGTCGACGTCGGCGGTCGGCATGACGATGAAGGGATCGCTGCCGCCGAGCTCGAGCACCGTCGGCTTGATCCGGCTACCCGCGCGGCTGGCGACCGCGCTGCCCGCGCCTTCACTGCCAGTGACGCTGGCCGCCGCCACACGGTCGTCGTCGAGCAGCCCGTTCACCGCCGCCGAGGAGATCAGCAGCGTCTGGAAGACACCCGGGCCGAAGCCGGCGGAGGCGAACACGTCCTCGATGGCGAGGGCGCACTGCGGGACGTTGGACGCGTGCTTCAAGAGCACGACGTTGCCGGCCATGAGCGCGGGAGTGGCGAAACGGAACACCTGCCAGAACGGAAAATTCCACGGCATCACGCCCAGGACGATGCCAAGCGGCTGGAAGCGGACGAGGCTGCGGGTGGGCGGGGTGGCCACCGGTTCCTCGGCCAGCATCGCCGCCGTCTGCTCGGCATAGTAACGACAGCCGCGCGCGCACTTCTGCACCTCCTCGACGGCGGCGCCGATCGGCTTGCCCATCTCGAGCGTCATCAGCCGCGCGAACTGATCCCGTTTCGTCTCGAGGATGTCGGCGACGCGCTGCATGAGCCGCCCGCGGTCAGCGACCGGGACGCGCCGATAGGCACGGAACGCCGTCGCCGCCTGGTCCAGCCGCTGGCCGAGCTGGTGCGCGGTGAGCGTGTCGAAGAATCGCAGCGTCTCGCCGGTGGCGGGATTGACGCTGGCCATCCGCGGCGGCGCCGTGCGGCGCATCGCCACCACGCCGCGCTCGCGCCCGAAGGCGCCGGCCACCTTTCGCGTGGCCGGTGTGGATGTCTCACCGTGGCGGGTGCTCGCCCCCTTGCGGGCGGCGGATTGCAGTCCCGATTTTCGCGACGTCTGCCGTGCCATGCGACACCTCCTCAGCCGGGGCGTCGTCAGTGCAATCGTGAGGCCTACGCGGGCGCGAACATCGGCACCGGTGGTCCGCCGTCCGTCGGCACGAACCGTACGCGCACGCGCTGTCCGATGCGGATGGCATCGAGATCGCTGTCGACGATGTTCGTCATCAGCGTCGGGCCTTCCTCCAGCGTGACGTACGCGATGGCGTACGGCACCGGCGCCCGCCGGAAGACGCTGTACGAGTAAATCGTGCCACGGCCCGACGCCTCCTGCCATGACGTCCGGGCGCTCCCGCAGAACGGGCACGCGGCCCGCGGGTAGTAATGGGGCTCGCCGCACGCCTCGCAGCGCTTGAGCAGCAGGCGCCCGGCCGCCGCCGCGTCCCAGAAGGGCTTCGTCTCGGCGCTCACCGGCGGCGCCGGGATGGTGCGCATGGTGGCGCTCATGACTCGCGCTCCATGATGACAGTCGCACTGGCGTGGCGCGTGGCCAGCGAGCCGCCCGTGCCGTGCGCCAGCGCGACGTCACAGCTCTTCACCTGCACGCTCGGATGCGCCTCGCCGCGGAGCTGGCGGACGGCCTCCACGACCTTCGTCAACCCGCCGCGATTGGCCGGGTGGTTGTTGCACAGGCCACCGCCGTCGGTGTTGAACGGCAGCCGCCCCACGCCGGAGATCAGATTCCCGTCCGCGACGAACTTGCCGCCCTGGCCCTTGTCGCAGAAGCCGAGATCCTCGAGCGTGATGAGCACGGTGATGGTGAAGCTGTCGTAGATCGACACGTACTTCACATCGGCCGGCCGGACGCCCGCCTCGGCGAAGGCGGCCGGCCCCGACCACACCGCCCCCGTGTACGTCAGGTCGATCTTTCCGCCCGCCTGATGCTTCACCGCCTCGCCCGCGCCGAGCACGCGCACGCGCGGCCGCCGCAGCGCCTTCGCCACGTCGGGCCGCGTGACGACGATGGCCCCGCCGCCGTCGGTGATGACACAGCAGTCGAGTCGGTGGAGCGGATCGGCCACCATCGGCGAGCTCACGACCTCCTCCACGGTGACGACCTCACGCAGCAGCGCGTTCGGATTGTGCTGCGCGTGCTGCGAGGCCGCCACCTTGATCCATGCCAGCTGCGCGCTCGTGGTCCCGTACTGGTGCATGTGCCGCATCGCCGCCATCGCATACTGATTCACCACGGTCGGTCCGAACGGAAACTCGAAGGCCACGTCCGGCGCCGCCGCGCCGTAGCTGCGCGGCGCCGTGCCGGTGGCCATGCCCTCGGCACGCGGCCGCCCCGCCAGCGTGATCAGCGCGACATTGCACTTCCCCGCCGCAATCGCTTCGGCCGCATGCCCGACGTGCACGACGTACGACGATCCCCCGGTCTCCGTGGTGTCGATGTGCCGCAGCTTGAGCCCCATGTAGTCTGCCATCGACAGCCCGCCGAGCCCCGGTGCATCCCCCGCGCAGAAGTACGCATCGACATCCCCAAACGAAAGCCCGGCATCCGCCAGCGCCCCCCGCGCACTCTCCGCATGCAGCTCCGCCACCGACTTGTCGTCCGCCTTACGCGTCGGATGCTCAAACACACCGGCAATGTAGGCCTTGCCCTTGATGGACATGTGGATCGGCGTCC
>Ga0075431_100000726_pt1 | contig 28471 bp, 23 predicted proteins | sample RhiMetdeltSRZDD5_FD_75297 | JGI IMG/M metagenome (GOLD analysis project Ga0075431, IMG submission 75297) | Populus rhizosphere microbial communities from Tennessee, USA - Rhizosphere MetaG P. deltoides SRZDD5 | ecosystem: Host-associated > Plants > Roots > Rhizosphere > Soil | place: USA... | reverse complement strand
GATGAGCCAGTTGCGGAAATCGTCCAGTACGGTGAGCACTCACAAACTTCGCGCGAACGCCTACGCCGTGAACTGCTCGGTGACGAAGTAGCGAGCCGCAGAGTCGAACGAGATGACATCAAAGAGCCTCAGAGAGGGTAGTGCGCGCCATCCTCTTGAAGCAGGACCAAGAGAACGAAACCGCGGCCACTGTTGTGTAGTTGCGCCCGGCTGCTCTGACGTCGAGACTCCCGAGTCGTACGAGAGGACGGCCGATGTGAAGTGTCTTCAACAAATGGCTGGACTCCGTAGCTGGAGGAGTGTCCCTGAATCAGCAGGAGATGGCAGCTGCTGCCCCGGTCCGTCGGTTGCGTGTTATCTACGCCGACTTGAGCGAGTTTATTGGCACGACCGCGGAGTGGGAGCAGGTGTGCGATGGCATCCTCATCGTCCAGATCGAGGAGCGGCCTGGACAGTGGGCGACGCTGCTGGGCTACGATCGTTACTCTGTTTTCCGTAACAACGCATTCGGCTACACGAATCGAGTTGCCTGCGATATCGGGACGGAGTCGTCTCGGGTCATCGCTCGCCACCTGAATCGACGTGAGAGAAGTGGCAGACTCGTCGCAAATGAAGTGTGGCAGCGTGCAAAAGCGATGACGTACGTCAGTGCCCGCTTTGCTTAAGTTCCATTTACACGCTCCGGGCCGTCGCGACTCCCGCCCTCGGCAGATCGGCTCCACGGCAGTGCTTGTGAATCCAAGGCCAATCGAATCGAGTCGTGACGAAGGCAATGCTGTCGACGCATTCATGCGACCAAAGATTGCAATCAAAGGCCAAATGACGACGATTGCAGCCCGGGCATCATAGTGCCAGACTCGGTCCTCGCGCTGACGCTGAAGGTTGTCGTGTCGTCCTGATCGCTCGCCGGGCTCCTCGTGCGTTGGCTCGTGAAAGGCGCACCAAAGGTTTCGTCCCTTTCTTCAATCGTGATTCAGCGACTGAATGGACGCACGAAGTACGTCAATGACTCCTGTACGATCGGCATCTCGCCCGAACGGCAGCAGGCGAGTCGCGATGAACTGTGTGGCGTTGCGTGACGACAAAACGAGGTCCACGCGCCTGCTTCAGGAGATCTGCACCAACGACGATCACGGTGCCCTCGACGAGCTGCTCGGGAAACCGTGTCTCATCACCGATCTTGATCACGACGAAGCTGCGGCAACACCGAGCTTGATCGACTTGATAAATGCCTACAAGGCATTCGCTCCCGATCTTCGATTCTCAGTTGATGAGCAGGCAGGGGAGGGGAGGACGGTTATCACGTGCTGGTCGGCCGCAGGTACACACAGCGGAATCGCGCAGCACATTGTGCCCACCGGCCGGCCGATCCGTCTCCACGGTTCGTTGATCAGACGAGGAACGCGCCGGGGCCCTGGGGAGGTGCGGGGAATGTGGGACGTAGGCGGATTCGTTCATCAGATTGGCGTCAGTCGAGCGCGTTTCGAGCGCATGTTGATGACGGCCGCCGGTGCGGTCACCCTACGGACTGTTTACAAACACTCAGGGACGCCTGTGCTGTTCTTCCCAACGATGAGTCTTCCCGGTTGGACCACATGGCGACAGTTCCTCGACCAGGTCGCCAGCAACCGGCCGGTGATCACGTATCAGCTCATCGCCAACCGCTGGGCGCTCGAACGGCGCGAGATGCCGTCAGACTACAGCATCAAAAGTGAGAACCGCGCGCTGCGAGTGGCGCTCAATGAAGCGGGTGCGAAGGGTCCCTTCGATATCGTCGGCCATTCGGCTGGTGGAACGCTCGCGCTGGACTTCGCGCTTGATTACCCGGGGCACGTCCGTTCCCTTGTCCTGATCGAGCCGGGACTCGCCTGGTTGCTTTCGTCGAGTGGACTCCTCAGCGGTAAGTTGCAGCGAGTCATCACTCGCCGCGAATCGTGGTACGCAGGCAGGCTCACGCCCACGCGTTATGCCGCCTTTCTCCGCGCGACGTACGGCGAGCAAGACTACGAGCCGACACGCTCGCCGCGCTGGCCGATGATGTGCGCGTACATGTGGAATATGCGCTTTCGTCAGGCATTGTTCAGACACCGCGACGACCCGAGACGTCTTGATTCATTACGGTGTCCGGTCCTTCTCATCCAGGGCCGCAACTCGGATCCGTTTCACCGCGCTGGCTTGCAGCTGCTGCGGAGCAGGATTGTCGGAGCTCAGTTCGTCGAAATGGACGGAGGACACGTGCCTCACTATGGTGCCGGGGTCGAGCCGTTTCTGGCTCTGCTTGAGGGCTTCCACGCGTCGGTGCAACCGCTGATGGCAGCGTATTGAGAAATCCCCTTGGCGATGCCGCTCAGCTGAGCGCGGTTTGGACATGACTGATAGCACGTTGCGCCTGTCGGATGCCCGTACGAATGAGCTCCGCTGCGCCCACGAATGGTTCGAGTTGAGAGCGAAGGAGATGGGCGTCGCCACCGCCGTCCGGTGCGCCGGGTCCGAGACGTCGTACGAGGCGTTGAACCGCGCTGTCAATTACTGGACGCGTCTCCTGCACGAACGTGGCGTAGGGCCCGAAGTGCTGGTTGGCATCTACGGGAAGCGATCCGCCCACACGATCGCTGCGATGTTAGCCATCCTGAACGCGGGCGGCGGATACGTACCGCTTGACGCTGGTTACCCGTTGACCCACCTCTACGAGATCATCAGTCAGGCACGCATCTCGATCGTCCTGACTACTCCCGACGCAATGGACATCGAGTGGCCGCGCGAGGTCGATGTCCTCCGCGTCGATGTTTCTGCGCTGGCAGCAGATGCCGTCGACGTGCAGGTGAGCGGCGGCGCGTGTCTCGACAATGTAGCCGCGGTGATCTTCACGTCCGGGTCGCAAGGTGCACCGAAGGCAGTGGTGCTGACGCATCGCGCGATCGCGCAACGGATCGCCCGACGCGTGACCTACGCGGCCAGGGAGGCGCCTTGCCAGAAGGCTTCGCTCGCGGTCGTCGCACACATCGGGGACCTGCTGCTGCCGTTGCTGCACGGCTGTTCCGTCGTCATCGTCCCGGACGAAGCGGTGGAGAACGTCCTTGAGCTCGCTAAAGTGCTGGAACGCCATTCCACGCGTACGGTGATGCTGGTGCCGTCACAGCTGCGAGCAGTCCTCGACAGCATGGAGGCCGTCGCCCGCCTCGGCGGTGTGGAGCGGTTGATCGTCAGCGGCGAAATCGTGACCCCGGAGCTCGTGCGCCGCCTGAAAACGAAATTACCACGCGTGCAGGTGTGGAATGCCTATGGCTTGTCCGAGACGTGCGGCGGGATCTCCATGCAGGAGATCGAAGCGGAAGGCCGACATATGGTGGGAAGGCCGCTCCGTACGACCGATGTGTACGTTCTAACTCCCGATTTATCGCCCGCGGGACCTGGGGTTCAGGGCGAAGTCTACATCGGCGGTTCACAACTCGCTCGAGGCTATCTGGCAAGGCCAGCGCTTACGGCAGAACGGTTCGTGCCGAACCCGTTCGCCCAGTCTGGCGAACGGATGTACCGCACCGGCGACCTCGGACGGCTCACAGCAGACGACGCGCTCGAAATCCTCGGCCGCGAAGACCAGGAAGTGAAGATCAGGGGGCGGCGCGTCAACCTCCCTGAGGTCGAATTCGCCCTGGAGCGGCATCCTGCGGTCAATCAAGCGGTCGTCCTGCTTGACCGCACGAGCAACGACGACGCCAGACTGAGGGCGTGTATCGCCACGTTGGAGGCGTGCACAGCGTCCAGCATTCGATCTCACCTACGTTCCATACTCCCTCCGCACATGATTCCGTCGTTATACGAGTTCTTCGACGACGGATTGCCGTCGCTGGCGAACGGCAAGATCGATCGTCAACAGCTCGCACGACGCGTTGCGGCAAATAGCCGGCGGCTGACGAACGCGAATATCGAGGGCAGCGGACCCGCGGCATCGCTGGCGTTGTTGTGGGGGCAGTTGCTCGACGTCGAGGACATTGACCCGGACGACAACTTCTTTGAGCTTGGAGGCGACTCGGCCGTCGCCATGCGCGTCCTGGCGCGCGTGGTGGACACGTGGCAGGTCGACGTGGAGATACACGACCTACTGGTCTGTCCCACGCTTTCGGCTTTTACGCGGCTCATCGAGGAACGAATAGACAGTCGCGGCCAGCACGCGTGACCGTTACAGCGGACGTGCTCGCGACGGCACGGAGGCAGCGCTCTCGAGCCGCCAGTTCTTGGCTGCACGCGTCAACGTGATGGAGTCTCATTTCATGCTCTTCCTCGCGCGCCGACCGGACCAGCCGCGCGTGATCAATTCGAGAGCGCGCTTCCTCTGCGATTCAGCGCGGGTATGACGAATCGTCGAAGCGCGACAATTGTGAACGCAACTGGATCTGTACGGCGGAAGTTTCGTGAGAGTCCGACAACGTCAGTGCTACGCGTCCAGTAAATCGACGCATCGCAAACTAAATCAAACAACGGCCGACCAAGGAATATGACGTGCTGACCAAGTGGTGAAGCTTGAACGACCACACGGTCTCCAGAATACTTCTCGCGTCGTTCGGCACGAGTGCGGTCTCGCTCTCATGTCACCCGCGACAGTGCGTGCCAAGTCATCGAAACAGAAGAGCGTGGAATGCTGGCCGAAACGCTGACTCGGGAGATGTGGTCTGTGGTTCGCGCGAAGCCAGGTCAGCGCCGCGCGATCCTCACCACTGAATCATCCGGACCGGAATCGCGACGATGCTGCTCCCGCGTCGGCCGCATCACTCACAGCAGATGAACACTGTGACCACCTCGAGCTTCGGCATCGGACGGCGGTCGTCGAATCACGCCTCATCAGATCTTGGCGGCCGATTGAGGGCCGCTGCCGCGTCTTGGCGGCTCGAGGCGGCCGCGAGCGCGGCGCCGTCCAACCGCGACGCTCCGTCCGCGCGCGGGAGCGCCGCGCCGGACATGCTCCAGGGACGCCGGGTCGCGATCCTGCTGCTCGATGAAGATGTCGCGCTGTGCGGCATGGTCGGGGCGGCCCTGGCCAATCAGGGCTTCGAGGTGGTGACGACCTCCTCGGCGGCCGCCGCACTCGCGGTGGCGACGACCAGCACTTTCGATCTCTTGGTCGTCGACCTGCGCCTGCCCGATGCGTCGGGCCTCGATCTCGTCACGCGCCTTCGGCGCGAGGGCCTCGATGTGCCGTTCATCGTGGTGAGCGGACACCTCCGCATCCGGGACGCCATCAATGCCACGCGACTCGGTGCGCTCGACGTGCTCGAGAAGACGCTCGCCCCTGACGAACTGGCAGCGCTTATCGCTTCCCATGCGTCGGCCATACCACCTCGGTCGGCCCGACCGCCGGCTGTGCCGACGGCCCGGGACCCCAGGGGATCTTCCGCGAACCGGTGGGCGGCCTACGTCGTCAAGATCTGTCACGCCGAGCATGACCCGCGCACGCTCGAGGACTGGGCGCACCTCGTCGGCATCAGCTACTCGACTTTGACGGAGAGCTGCCGTCTCGTCCGGCTGCAGCCGCAGGCGGCCCGCGATTTCGCTCGTGCGCTGCGGATCTTCGTACGGTCGCGCCTCGAACAGTGTGACGCGGAGGTACTCCTCGACGTGAGCGATCGGCGAACCCTGAAGATATTTCTATCGCGCGCTGGCCTCGCGGCCGGGCCGCCGCCAGCCACCATCGACGAGTTCATCGAGCGTCAGCGCTTCATCACAGCGGACAACCCTGCGGTCAAGGTGCTGCTGCGCTGCTTCGACCCACCGCACCGTGCGCAGTAGGCTCGTGGCGCCGCGGCTGCAGCGCAGCGAGCAGGTGCTCGCAAGCGCGTACCGTCAGTGCCATCATCGTGAGCGTCGGATTCTGCCATCCGGAGCTCACGAAACAGGCGCCGTCGGTGACATAGATATTCGGGACGTCCCAGCACTGACACCACTCGTTCAGCACCGAGTCGCTTGGAGTGCAACCCATCCGCGCCGTGCCGACGTCGTGTACGAACCACCCGGGGCGCGTTGGTACGGAAGCCTCGACCGTCCACCCGCACGTCGCCGCGATCGCCAGGAGTTCCTGCCTGGCATCCTCGAGCATCCGCCTCTCGTTGTCGGAGTACGAGCAGCAGATCCGCACGCTGGGAATGCCCCACGCATCACGTGTGAGTCGGTCGAGCTCGACGTGATTGTCCACCCGCGGCAGCATCTCGCACATCGCGCACAGCAGTGCCATCGGCCCGGCGCGTCCGACCGATCCGAACACGCCGTAGCCGCGGACGAAATTGCTCTCCCGCTGCTCGAGGTTTCGAAACTTCGGAATCAGGATGCCGTGCACGCCCTCGACCGGCGCCGAGGCCGATGGCGCGGCGCCGGCGACGACGAGCGCCGGATGGTCCATCAGATACCGGCCCAGCACCCCCGACGAGTTCCCAACACCGCGCGGATGGACTGGACTCGCCGAGTGGAGCAGGATCCGTGTCGATTCGATCGTCGACGCGCACAACACGACGGCGTCTGCTCGGACCATGTGCTCGCGCCCAGTGCGGTGATCGACATAACTCACGCCGCGCGCGTGATCCGGATTCCGCTCGTCGATCACCACCCGGCTCACGATGGCGCCGGACCGGACGACGAGCCGACCGGTGGCCGCGGCCGCCGCGAGCGTCGAGCCCACGCTCGTGAACGTGGGCCAGCGGCGCGGGTGCTCATACAAATAGGGAAGCCACTCCGTCGGCCCGGCGGCGACGCCGCGCACCGATGTGACCCGGCGATCGGGCCAACGCGCCTCGACCCGCGTCTTGAGCTCCTGTTCTCCTTCAGTCAGCGCAAAGCGGCTGGCGAAGATCCCGTCCGGCAGGTGAGGCAGGTGCTCGGGCTCGCCGCGCACCCCCAGGAAGCGCTCGACGACCTCATAACTGGGCGCAAGCGTGTCGTGTCCGATCGGCCAGTCCGTACCTATCCCATCGCGGCTCGCAGCTTTGAATTCGTAGTCGGACCACCTCGGCATGAGCCCGCCCCAGAGCAGGGTCCGTCCGCCAAGCGTTCGACAGCGAATCCAGTCGAAAGGCTGGTCGTCGGGGGTGGTGTACGGGTTGTCGACGTCGTCGACGAAGCAGCGCCGCGTCGTCTCGTTATATTCACCGCGACGGGATTGAACGAATTGGCGCTCCAGAAACCGGCGGTCGATGCGCTCGCGGCTCGCGAGCGTGCCGGCAGACGCGAGCGCCGCGAGCTCGACGCTCGATGGAAAGTCGGCCTCCAGATCGAACGCGTGTCCGGCCTCGAGGATCACCACCTGGAGGCCCCCTTCGGTCAGTTGCTTGGCTGCCCAACCTCCCGTCGCACCGGTACCGACCACTACGACATCGCAGTCGCTCACATCGTCCGTTGAATGCATCGTCGCTCACCGGCCGCCACCGCGGCGCAACAGATGCCACAGCGTAACGGCGTCTCGCAGCCGGCCGAAGCAGGATCAGACGTAATCTGCCACGGAACTCCTGCGGGAAACAGGCGCGGCGATGTCTCGAGACGCCGCCGACCCGTCGTTTGAACGGCGAGCACGTCGAGGAGAAGGAAATGGAAGCGACGCTCATCGTGCATGCCGACGACCTGGGCTACAGTCGCGCGGTCAACCGGGCGATTCTACGGGCGCATCGCTGCGGCGTACTCAACAGTTGTAGCTTCCTGGTCGCCGCGCCGGCAGCCGACCACGCAGCCACGATGGTCCAGTCTTGTCGCTCGCTGGGTGTTGGCGTTCACCTGTCGCTGACAACCGCGCTGGTCCTCGGTCGCGATGCGGTACCGCGGCTGACCGCGGCTTTCCCGGCGCTCCTGGACGTTGTCCAGGCCTGGCGCAGCGGCACCGCGGACCACGCCATCCTTGTTCCCGAGCTTGAGCGCCTCGAGCGTGCCGTGCCCGGCGAGGAAGTGGAGCGGGAGTTCGAGGCGCAGGTCGCCCGGTTCAGCACGCTTGTCGGCCGCCGCCCAACTCACCTCGATACACATCAGCACGTCCACGTGCGGCCCCTTATACGCGATGCGCTCGTGCGCGTTGCGCAGCGCCATGCGCTGCCGGTCCGCCAGATGAACCCGGCGCTCCAACACGATCTCCGTCATGAAGGCATCCCCACCACCGACGTATTCGTCGAGGCGCCGACCGATGGCCAGCACCTGGGCCTGAGACTGACGGAGTTCGTAGAAACCGTGTCACAGCACGCACACGGCGTGACGGAGGTGCTGTTCCATCCGGGATTCCGCGGCCGCCACGCGAACGATGCGTTCGACCAGGTCCGCCCGCTGCATCTGCGCGCGCTGCTCGGCGGAGCGGCGGCCCGATGGCGACACACCGGGCGAATCGCCGACTATGGCGCGGTGAGCCCGTACAGGTAATTGTGGCGCCGTCGCGTCAGAGCGGCGCGAGGACGAGATCTGGCGGCGTCAGGCTCCGCGTGCCGGTAAAGGTGTCCTCCACGGCCAGTTCAAGGGCCTCAAGCGCGCCCTTGAACCTGGCGATGAACCGATCCGGCAGCGCCGCGGCGCTCATCGACGAGGCCGGAAACGTAAACCGCGTCGTCAGCGACAGCCCCTCGGCGACTTTCGACGACGAAGCGAGATCGATCGAAGTGGTCCCGTCCGGACCGTCGTATTCGAAGCCGACACTCCGGCGCTGCGGCGTGCCGAGCGCGTGACAAGGCTTGCGAGCGATGTAGGCGTCGACCACATCGGTCCATGGCCCCGGAACAAGCGGACCCTCGAGGCACATCTGGGCCTCATAGATGGCGCCGTCCCGCGAGCCCAGGACCGCTTCGACGACGCGGAACGTATCGATCACGACTGGCTGGTGATGCTTGTGATTGACCCGGGACAGATTGGCGTCCACCGATATCGCGTCGACAGCAACAGTCACGATGACGCCCCGATCGTAGAGCTGGCATTCGATCCTGTCGTCGGCCAGCCGCCCGCCTGGCGGACTCGTCACAACGTCGCCAAGCGACAATCCGTACCGTGAGAGGACGCCAAAGAGGCGTTCGAACAGATCGCCGCCGCGCGCCGTGTTATCGAACCGGGGACGTGCCAGCGCGAACCGAATCCCCAGCGAGCCGTGCTTGATCTGCAGCGTCTGCACGTCAATTCCCTGCTCTCGCACGCCACTTCTTCTCGTACCTTCCGTCCATGGGCGCGAAGGACGCCAGAGGCTAGCACTGTGGGGGGCATGGCCGCGGCACTGTTTGCCGGATGGTTCAGCGAAGCATTCGACGAATCGAGTTCCGGCCGACTAGACGAGATGCGGTGGACCATCTCGGCCGACCTCGGTTTTTCGCCGGCGATCGGCACGCACACATCGTCAGAGAGTGGCTGCCGTGGCCAGGCAGGTCGTTGACACCGGCAGTGTGGCCGTGTGTGTGCTCGTCGGCCGGTACCGACGGAGTCGTCGGCGTCCGGTGAATCTCTCACCAGTTTCTACATGGGTTGATGCGCGGCCAGTGTCTAGGCGTCGCGTATGATGCGCCGTCGATCCGGACGGCGGTACCTCCGCCTGCCGCGCGTGTGTCTTTATCTCGCCGCAGCAATGCCGATGCATTTCCTGATCGTTCCGTATCCCGAACGCGGCCACATGGAGCCGGCCATGGCGGTCGCGCAGTTGCTGGCACGTCGCGGTCACGACGTGACCTTCGCCGCGCTGCCGGACGTGCAGCCGGTGCTCGAAGCAACGGGACATCCGTGTCTGCCGCTGTTCGCCGACATCTTTCCGCGTGGCAGGCTGGCGCAGTTCGAGCCCGGCAAGACCGAGGGGCGCCGCCGCTGGCACATCGCGCAACTGCGACAGGTGATTTGCGCCGTGGATGCCGGCGCATTCGTGGAGACGTTGCAACGCGTGCGTCCTGACCTGGTCGTGCTCGATGCGTTGTTCTTCTTTCTCAGCATTCCGGCGTTCGAGCAGGGCGTCCCGGCGGCCGGGCTGCATGTCACCTTGCCCTGGGACACCTCGTATCGGGTGCCGCCGCTGACCAGCGGGCTCGATCATCAGGTGTCATCGTGGTACGCGGTCCGTCGCGCCGGGCTCCTCCTGCACTCGGCCTACCGGGACGCGCGTGAGCGTTGGCTCGATGCCATCGGCTGGACACTCGATCTGAAGGGGCGCGTCTCGCGCATGGCGGCGCGGCGGACCCCACACGTGCGCACGACCCGTCGCGGACACGCCGTCCATATGATTCTGGACCTGCCGGAGATCGTGCTCTGTCCGCGAGCGTTCGACGTGCCGCGGCGCGCGCGGCCCAACCGCGTTTATGTCGGCCCGACGCTGCGCGACCATCCCGCCGACAGCGGGTTTCCGTGGGAGCGACTGTCGGCGGACGCTCCCCTCGTCTATTGTGCGCTGGGCAGCCGCGTTCCACCCTACCCGCACGCCGAACGTCTGTTCCAGGCGGTGGTCCGTGCGTCACGCGACCGTGGCATGCAGGTGGTCGTGGCGACCGGCGCCTGCCCGACCTCCCGCGATTGGTACAACCAGCCCGGAGTTACCGCGGTGGCGGCGGCACCGCAGCAGGCACTGTTGCGGCGAGCCAGCGTGTTCGTGACTCATGCCGGCCTCGGCAGCGTGAAGGAAGCCATCATGGCCGGGGTTCCGATGATCGCGTTTCCGATGCTGGCCGATCAGCCGGGCAATGCCGCCCGCATCGTGCGGCACGGGCTGGGTGTGGCCGGCCGCGGCGGGTCGGTGACCGCCGCGTCAATCGGAAATCTGATCGATGCGGTCGTCTCCGACGATGTACGCCGTGCGGCGACGCGGATGCGAAGCGAATTCGAGCAGGAGGAGCGCACGAATGGCGCCTGCCAGGCGCTCGAACGACTGGTTGTTGCAGCGTCTGGGCGCTCGCGCAGTGCTGGCAGGGTCCCGGCAGGCGCCTACGGCCAGGCAGGGGACACGCCGTGAAGGTCCTCATCCTGTGTGGTGGGTTTGGGACACGCCTGACCGGTGCTGCGGGCGAACTGCCGAAGCCGATGATTCCCGTCGGCGAGCGGCCGATCGTCTGGCACATCATGAAGGGCCTTGCGCACTGGGGCTTCAGCGATTTCGTCTTGTGCCTCGGCTACCGGTCGGACATGTTCCGCCACTACTTCCTGAACTTGCCGGCGATGCTGCGCGACGTCACGATCGAGTACCGCGGCGACAACGCGCGGATCACCCATGCGCAAGGCGAGGAGCACGACTGGCGTGTCGTCCTGGCCGATACGGGACTCTACGCGATGACGGCTCACCGTATTCGCTGTGTCGCCCACTATCTGGAGGACGATGAACTGTTCGGTGTCACCTATGGCGACGGCGTCACCGATCTCGACTTCCAGCAGGTGGTGGACTTCCATCGATCGCACGGGCGGCTGGCAACGGTAACGGCGGTGCGTCCGCCAGGACGGTTCGGCGAGCTCGGCGTGGATGCGCGTGGTGCCGTGCGGCAGTTCAACGAGAAGCCGCAGGCGGAAGACAGGTGGATCAGTGGTGGGTTCTTCGTGTTCTCACGCCGCGTGCTCGATCGCCTGTCGGACGACCCTGGCCTGGTGCTCGAGCACGAGCCCCTTCAGAGCCTGGCGGCGGACGGGCAATTGATGGCGTACTTTCATCACGGCTTCTGGCTCTGTGTCGACACGCCGCGCGACTACGAGCAGCTTACGCAGCGTTGGGCGAGCGGCTGCGCACCATGGGCCGTCTGGAAAAGCCGCGCAGCAGCTGGGCTGCGTGAGGTTGTGCACGTTGCGCAGTGAGTGACGCGACGGCCTTGCTCGCACGTTGCTGAAAGCATAGGCTAGCGTTTGCAAGCCGATGCGACGTCGGTCGTGGTGCACCCAATGCCGCCTCGATGATTGCCGGGTGGCGTGGGCGCCCCTCAACGCGTGCAGCAACACGCAGGAGCAGTGAGCGCGATGAATCTCTACTCGGATCTGCGGCTCGTTCTCCGTCGCCTGCGGGCGAGCCCCGGCTACAGCATCGCTGTGATAGGTACGCTCGCGCTGGTACTGGGCGCCAATACCGCCATTTTCAGTGCTGCCCAGTTCCTGCTGCGTCCAATTCCCGCGCGCGCCCCCAACGAGCTGGTCGTGGGGTGGGGCAATGACGCTGCCAAGAACGTGTCAATCGTGGAGATCTCGTTCCGCGACTTCCAGGACTGGGCGCGGAACAGCCGCAGCTTCACGAGCGTTGCGGCATTGGCGGCCTCGACGTGGCCGTCGGTCCTGCGCGGCGTAGACAAGCCGACGCGCCTGCCGTTCGGTGCGGTATCGGCATCATTCTTCGACGTTCTGGAAGTGCGGCCGATTCTCGGCCGGACGTTCCGTCCTGAGGACGAAGCGCCGAATGCCCAGCGCGTCGTGGTCCTGAGCTACCGCCTGTGGCAGCGGCTGTTCGGCGGTGATCCAACAGTCATCGGTCGGGTCATCCAGCTCGATCACCCGCACCTCGTCATCGGTGTGATGCCGGAGCGATTCGATTTTCCGCGAGGCGCGGAGATGTGGGCTCCGGTGGCCCCGATCCTGGCGGAGCAATCCTCGCGCTGGAAGGTAGATGCGCTGACCAACGTGGGGGTGCTGTTCTTCATCGGACGGATGCGCGAGGGGATCACCGTCAAGGTCGCCTCCGAAGAGCTCGACGCGGTCGCCGCCCAGGTGAAGCGCGACCGCGGCCGTCGGCCGGGTACCGGCGTCACGGTCATCCCGCTGGTCGATTACCTGCTTGGTCCGGTACGCCAGGCGGTCTGGGCGCTGTTTGGTGCCGTGGTCTTGCTGCTGATCATGGCATGCGCCAACATCTCCGGCCTCCTGCTCAGGCGGGCGGCTGCGCGCCAGCGTGAATCTGCCGTGCGTCTCAGTCTCGGGTCTTCGATGATGCCGCTGAGCCGCATCTGGTTCATCGAAACCCTGTTGCTGGCGGTGGTCGGCGGTGGCATCGGGCTGATCGTTGCCCAGTATTTCGGCGCCACCATCATGGCGCTGGCACCAATCGACCTGGCGGCGCCGCCGGAGCTGGCGTTCAACGGTGCCGCGGCGCTCTTCACACTCGGCTCCGTCACCGCCGCTGCCCTGATCTGTGCCGCCTGGCCCATGCGCGAGTTGCGATCGTTGAACGTCAGCGATGCGCTCCGGGACTCGGGGCGTGGCGTCGCGGGCCATGGCTCGCGCATGCGTTCCGCGCTGGTCACCGTGCAAATCTGCCTGGCTGTGATCCTCTTGGTGGCGGCGGGGTTGGTGGTGCGCAGCGTCATCAACGTGCAGCGGCTCGATTTCGGTTTCTCATCGGATCGCGTGCTGACGATGAACGTCATCTCGCGTGCCCACGACACGCCGACGGTGAACCAATGGCTGGCGCCGATACTCGAGCGCGTCGCCGCCATGCCTGGCGTGGAATCGGTCGGGGGCATCTTCGAGACTCCGTTTCGGCTCGGGCCGATCGGTGCGGACAGCTGGGTGGTGCTCGAAGAGCAACAGGATACTCAAGAGGTCAGGCGGCAGAATCCGAGTCTGAACTACCAGGTCGCGACGCCGGGCTACTTCCCGACGATGTCGATCAAACTCGTCCGCGGGCGTCTTTTCACCGAGCGCGACGACCTCCGGGCGCCGCGTGTCGCGCTGGTCAGCGAGACGACGGCGCGCGTGTTGTGGCCGGGCCGCGACCCCATCGGCCGGCGCCTCTTGCTGCCCAGCCAAGATCCTCGCGATCGGACTGACAAGTGGCGCACGGTCGTCGGCGTCGTCGGTGATGTTCGCTATCGCGACCTGGCCGACGTCAGGCTCGACGTCTACGATGCGGCGGCGCAGACGACAGTGGCCGCCAACAATTTCGTGGTGCGGACGTCTCGCGATCCGGAGGCGCTCGCGCGGTCGATCCGTGCCGAGATCAACGCGGTCGATCCCGACGCCGTCGTCGATGGAATCATGACGATGGACAGCGTGGTCTCACGAGTGACGGCGCCATGGCGATTCACAGTCCGCCTGTTCGGCGTATTCGCGGTCGTGGCGTCGCTGTTGGCCGTGATCGGTTTGTTCGGGCTCGTGTCGCTGCACGCGACGCAGCGCAGCCGTGAGTTCGCGCTGCGTCTCGCCGTCGGCGCCGATCCACGGCACATTCTCGTGCTCGCCGCGCGGAGTGCCGGCCGCAGTGCCCTGATCGGTATCGTCAGCGGCGTCGCCATCGCGCTCCCCGGCTCCCGCGTCATCCGCAGCATGCTGTTCGAGGTATCGACGCTGGACGTGGCCACCTACGCGGCCGTAATCGCCGTCATCGGCGTGGTCGTGATGGTCGGGTCGTTCATGCCGGCGCTGCGCGCGGCACGTGTGGATCCGGTCCTCCTGCTGAAGGGGGAGTAGCGGCGCCCGCGGGCCGGGGCCGGACCAGCGTCGCCGATGTCGCAGCACTGCCTAGACGATCCCGCCGGGCGCGGGCACCTGAGGCGATGATGGATTGGCAGCAACTGCTCGATCAGCCATTCGACGCCGTCGAAGTCGAATTGCTCTCCATCTGGGAGTCGGTACTCGCCACACGTCCGATCGGCATCTCGACCGACTTCTTCGATCTGGACGGCAATTCGCTGGCCGCCGCCCGGATCATGGCGATTGCCTGCGATCGGTTCGAGCTCGACCTGCCGGTGAGCGCGCTGTTTCGGGCGCGCACGATTCACGCCCTGGCGGGCGCGATCAAGGCGAAGTGCGCACCTGAGCGCTCGGCGTTGATTCCGATCCAGACGAGTGGTCATCGCGTGCCGCTGGTGCTGGCAGCCGGGGCCGGCGGCTATGGGCAGTACTTCGCAGGGCTGGCGCAGCATCTCGGAGACGAGCAACCGGTTTATAGCCTCCAGGCAGCGGAGTTGCGAAATCGCGACACCGTCGCGGCGATAGCATCCCAGTACATTGCCGCCGTGCAGCTCGCACTTCCTGAAGGGACGTTCAGGCTTGGCGGTTACTCGCACGGGGGCGTGATTGCCTTCGAGATGGCCCAGCAACTTCGCCAGCAGGGCCGCGCCGTCGACCTTCTGATACTGTTCGACTCGGTGTTCCCGCGCGGCGACGCCATCTCGGACAGTGAGGAGGTCGATCTCCTCGTTGGCCACGCGCAGCTGGCCGGCGTGCCGATCGACAACGACATGCTCAGCAAGGTGGCACCCAAGAACCGCCTCGACGTGCTGGTGCACGCGGCGCGCGCGGTGATGCCGCCCGATACGCTTGACCGCGGCCGTCAGTGGCTGCAGTGGGTCCAGGAATTCACACGCGCCGTGGCCGGCTACCGGCCGTCCTTCTACGACGGCCCAGTGCTGATGTGCCGGTGCGCGGCCGCCGCGGAGTCGTCGCCTCACATCGCCTACCAGGAATCGTCGATCGCGCGTTGGCGTGCAGTCTCCCGAGAGCTCGAGTCGATCACTGTTCCCGCTACCCACGCCGACATGTTCTGGGAGCCGGCGGTCGGCGAGGTCGCTCGGGTTATCAAGACATACCTCGCACTGCGCGATGCAAACACGGCTTCGCCCCGGCCGCGCGGACACGACCCGGCGCGGTGAGCGGGCTGCGCTCCACCTGATCTCTCGCCTCCCTTCCATCCACACATTCGAATTCGCGCTCCGCTGGATATTCCACCTAAGGGATCGGCAAATCCTGGCCGCGGCGACGATCACGGCGTTGCTATCCTCCGCGCCGTCACCAATGCGAATTGTGACTGACGGGGCGAAGCTGTGCTACGCGGGACGCCTGGCGCAACTGCATCGCGAGCGATCACACCGTCGTCCCTTGTCCTCGGATAGTCGCGTATGGCGTGGACGCTGACACCGGAACAACGCCGCGACATCGAGTCCTTCCTCGACCGTGTGCGTGCCGACGCGCCGCCCAAGGCGCTCGATCGGCTCGACTCTGCGCTCGCGATGTTCGTTGCCGGCAAGCAGACGTGGCCGGGCGCACACCCGCTCCAGCGGCCGGTGCTCTACGTGCCGGGGCTCACCGCGCAGCCCTGGCATGTGCCGCAGACGTTGGATGCGGTCGCGCTCCTCGAGGCGTCGTGGCGGGAGATCGCCGATGAGCTCGAGTCGATGTTGCAGCGGCGCGCGGGCTTTCAGCCCTACGAGCACCATGCCGAAGCGGCGCTGGCACCGGGCAACGAGTGGATGGCGATGTACTTCGCCGTCGGCGGTCAGCCGATCGAGCCGAACCGACGTCTGTGCCCGAGGACGGCCGCGGTGCTCGATCGCATTCCGAACCTTTCCGAGACCGCGATCTTTTCCGAATTGAAGCCGGGCGTGCATCTCAAGCCGCACTGCGGTCTGTGGAATTGCCGCTTGACGATTCATCTCGGCCTGATCGTTCCGTCGCAGACCGGGATTCGCGTCGGCGGAGAAGCGCGCGAGTGGCGGGCCGGCGAATGCCTGGTCTTCGACGACAGCTTCCTCCATGAAGCCTGGAATCTCAGTGATCGGATACGAGTCGTCCTGCTCCTCGACGTCTGGCACCCAGACCTCACACCGGTCGAAGTCCAGGTGCTTTCAACCATTCAGCGGTGGTTTGCGAATCGCTCCCGCATGATCGATCACGTGATCAACGGTCAGATCGCCTGAGGCGGCAATTGGACGCTCCACTCGTGCCTGGCTCGCTCGTCGCTGTCGCGGCTGATGACGGGCGTCGCGAGGCGGTGTCGTTCAGCGAGGCGCTGATGTGCTCGATGGATCAGCAGGGCGACAGCGCACTGCCATTCCTCGAATGTCCGTCCAACCTCTGGATGGCGACACGCGTGAGCGGCGAGTTGGATGAGGCCGCGCTGGCGCGGAGCCTCACCGCATTGACCGCCAGGCATGACACGCTCCGGTCGACCTATGTGACCGAGGGCGAGACGTGGTGGCGTTTCGTCGCACCTCCGGCGCCGGTCGCGATCGAACGGTTCGACCTCGCTCACGGATCGCCGGATGTCGATGACCGCCTCGCCACGTTGCTCGCCTCGCTTGTCGACACGCCTATGGCTGTGGCGACCGGGCCGCTGTTCCGTGCGTCCATCATCACCGTGGCTGCCGACGACCGGGTGCTGCTGCTCACGATCAATCACATCGCCTTCGATGCCTGGTCGCGGAGCATCGTCGCGCGTGAGTTGCAGCAGCTCTACGCCGCGTTCGCCGGCGGCGCGGCGCCGGACTTGCCCGCAATGACGGCGAGCTATGGCGACTACGTGCGTCGGCAGCAGGCCAACGTCCGCAGACTCGCATCGGGAGGGGATGGGCCGCTGGCGACGTGGTGTACGCGCCTGCGCGGTGCACCGCCATGGCCCGGCGCCGAGGATCCGGCAGTGGCACCGGCGTCGTCAGGCGAACGACGTCACTGTCCGTTCGTTTTGGATGATCGGGCCACGGCGGAGTTGCGGCAACTCGCGCGCGGGCGTCACATCACCCTCGCGACAGTGATGCTGGCTGCATTCTGCGCCGCAGTGGCAAAGTGTACGGGTCTCGTCGATCTGGTCGTCGGCATTCCCGTCTCGGATCGCGCGCGGCCGGAATTCGACGCCGTCGTCGGCCTGTTCGCCAACGTTGCGGTCGTGCGCGTGCGCGACATCGTCGGCGGGCGGTTCGGTCAGGTGCTGGATTGCGTCATCGACGCGGTCGAGCAGGCGTATGCGGATCTACGCACGCCCTACGGCTACATGGTCCAGCGCTCCGCCGACTCGGCCGGTCGGCTCGGCAGCTATCCATACGTGTTCAACTTCACCTATCGGACGCCGAGTGCCGCGCTGGCGATTCCCGGAACGGTGTCCCGTGAAGTCACCGTGCTGCCCGAGCGAGCGTGGAATCGCTCGGCGCTCGGGCTCCGCCTCCATGACGACGGTGCGTGCCTGCGCGGCGTGCTCTCGAGCCGGGCGGCGTTCTGTCGCGGTGAGCTCGAAGCGATTCTGTCCTGCCTTCGCGAACTGCCGGACATCGCGCGACACGACAATGCCGTTGCCATCAGTTGATACGCGCTGGCGCATCGATGTGTCGATGGCGGGGCGTCGCGTCCTCGTGACCGGCGCCACGGGGTTCATCGGCGCCCATCTGCTGCAGGCGCTGGTCGAGGCGGGAAGCGAGGTACATGCGTTGCGCCGTCACGGCGGAGCAGTGGACCTCGTGACGCCGCACGTCACCCGCAGGCCGGCGCCGGTGTGGCACGACGTGGACGTGCTCGATCGCGCGGCGATGATGCATACGCTGCACGACGTGTCGCCCGACACTGTCTTCCACCTGGCGGCGTACGGAGCGCGGCCTGCTGAGCGAGATCTGGACCGCATGGTGGCGGTCAACGTCCACGCGCCGGTCACCCTGTGGCAGTCGTTGCCGCCATCGGTGAGCCGCATGATCGTCGCGGGCACGTCGCGTGAGTACGCCAAGGCCACTCGCGCTGTCGAGGAGACGTATCCATGCGGCCCGGTCACGCTCTATTCCGCGACCAAGCATGCCGGCATCACGCTGCTGCGCGCGCTGGCCGCGCGAGAGCAGCGAGCAGTAACGGTGCTCAGGTTGTTCGGCCCCTACGGCCCTGGCGACACATCGGCGCGAGTCATTCCATTCACGATCGCGCAACTGCTGGCCGGCAAGCCCGTGCCGTTGTCATCAGGGTCGCAGCAGTACGACTTCGCATACATCGACGATCACGTCATGGCGTTCCTGCTTGCCGCGACGGTACCCCTGCGCCCGGGCTGGTCCGTCTACAACATCGGAGGAGGTGTGCCGCGCCTGCTCCGCGAGGTGGTCGAGGCGGTGGCGGAATGTATCGGCACGGCGGCGTCCGACCGGCTGCACTTCAGCGCGCGGCCGACCGACGACGACGGTCTGGCGGTCTGCGGCGATATCTCGGCCGCGCGGCGCGAGCTTGGCTACGTTCCCGCAACGCCGCTGCGCACGGGGATCGCTCGAACGGTGCGCTGGTGGCGCGAATCGGCCGCGTCGCGAGCCGTCAGTTAGCGACACTGCCAAGTGGGTGCGTGCGGGCGTCGTGACGAGCGCTACCCGTGGCGCCGTCCTCTCTGAATCCGAGATGCGCATGTCTATTCCGGTCGCGTTGCCAGGACCACGCCTTGATGAGATCGGCGAGGTCTATCGGGGACGCTCTGTACTGATCACTGGTCACACCGGGTTCAAGGGAGGGTGGCTGGCATCGTGGCTGGCGGAATTGGGCGCCAAGGTCACCGGCTACGCCTTGCCGCCGCCTACCCGGCCATCGCTGTTCGACGCGTTGGGACTCCATCGGCGAGTGCGGCATGTCGAAGGAGATGTGCGTGACTTCGCCTCGCTGCGCGCGATCTGGCACGCGTGCCGGCCTGAGGTGGTCTTCCATCTTGCGGCGCAGGCGATTGTCAGCCGGAGCTTCGCCGTGCCGCTCGAGACCGTGAGCACCAATGTGCTCGGTACCACCCACGTCATGGAACTGGCGCGTCAGTCGACATGGCCGATATCGATCGTCTGCGTGACCAGCGACAAGTGCTACGAGAACGTTGAGTCGGTGTACGGATATCGGGAGACCGATCGGCTCGGCGGCGACGACGTGTACAGCGGCAGCAAGGCTGCGGCCGAGATGATCATCCACAGCTACCGACGGAGCTTCTTCACGGCACTCGAGTGCCCGGGAGTGGCGAGCGCCCGTGCCGGCAATGTCATCGGCGGCGGTGACTGGTCTCCGGATCGACTCGTTCCGGACTGCGTGCGCGCGTTGGCCGCGGCGAAGCCGATTGTGCTGCGACATCCCGCCGCGGTGCGGCCGTGGCAGCACGTACTCGAAGCGCTGTCCGGCTACTTGACCCTCGGCGCGGGACTGCAGCGCCGCGATCAGGAGTCGATGTCGGTGCGGACAGCATGGAACTTCGGTCCCGCTGCCGACAACATCGCCAACGTCGATCACGTCGTTGCGGCGCTGGTGCGCTGCTGGGGCGGCGGCGACGTGCAGGTGGCGCCTGGGCCACAACTGCCCGAGACGACGCTGCTACGGTTGTCGATCGATAAGGCGCAGGCACTGCTGCCGTGGCGGCCACGGTGGCGTCTGGCCGAGACCGTCGAGCACACGGTGGAGTGGTACCGAGCCTATTACGCCGGCGAGGACATGACCGAGCACACGATCGCCCAGATCAGCGCCTATGCCGGCCGGAAAGAACATGTCGGCGCGGCGTGAACACAGGATCGCCGGCGTCGAGGTCCGCCCGCTCACGATCATTCGCGACGAGCGGGGCGCTGTCCTTCACATGCTGCGGTCTGACGCGGCCGGCTTCGCCGGGTTCGGCGAGATCTATTTCAGCGAGGTGGCTCCACGAAAGGTGAAAGCGTGGCGGCGCCACAGCCGCGCCATCACCAATCTCGCCGTTCCCCATGGCCGCATCCGGTTCGTCGCCTTCGATGATCGCCATGATTCGGACACGCGGGGCTGTCTCGTCGATATCGAAGTGGGGGACTCGAACTACGTCTTGATCACGGTCGCCCCGGGCATCTGGAACGGGTTCGCCGCGCTTGGCGACGAGCCGGCTCTGGTGTGCAACTGCTCGACGCTGCCGCACGACCCGGCCGAAGCGGACCGTCTGCCACCCGATACGGCGACGATCCCGTATGACTGGTCGACGTGCACCTGATCGCGCGGCCGTCGCTGTCCTGGCTCCCCGCCTCCTCGCCGTTCAGTAGCACCTGTCCGGAGGACACCCATGAGCAACCCATTTGACGATGACTCCGCCGACTTCTTCGTCGTCGTGAACGACGAAAGGCAGTACTCGATTTGGCCGGTGTTCCGCCCGGTGCCGGATGGATGGACGACAGTAGGCGAATCGCGCAAGCGGCCCGAATGCCTGCAGTGGATTGAGGAGAACTGGACGGACATGCGCCCGCGCAGTCTGGTGGAGCGTATGGAGGCGGCCGAACGGGAGGGCGGCAGCGAGGCCGCCGGGTGAGCCGGCCACCTCCCATGTCACCTGCGGCACGTACCACGCCGATCCCGGCAGCCGATGCCGAGCCGCGGCGCTGGACCAGCCTCACTGGCCTGCGAGCGTCACCCGTCGTGCTGCTCTCCGCGATCGTCGCGCTGAGTCTGTTCGCACAGGTACGCGTCGGGAGCGACGGCGAACGCGGCCGCGCGGCCGCCGGCCACGTGGTGCAGCTGGCGCGCGAGCCCCGCCCGGTCGGCTCGCCGGCGCACGATGTCGCGCGCGACTACATCGTCGCGACGCTCGCCGCCGCCGGCATCGACACCGAGATCCAGCGCACGACCGTGGCCGGGAATAGCTATTTCACGGGACGTGTCGAGAACATCATCGCCACGATTGATGTGCCAAAGCCGCAAGGCGTCGTCCTGCTGATTGCCCACTACGATTCCGTCCTCGGCTCACCCGGAGCGGGTGATGATGCGGTTGGCGTTGGCGTGCTGATCGAGGCGCTGCGGGCCGTGAAGATGCGGCCGCCGGCGCGCGCCCGCGTCGTCGGATTGTTCACGGATGGCGAGGAAGCCGGCCTGCTCGGCATCCAGGCGTTCGTGCGGGACCTCTTGCCGCACCTTGCCGTGACCGCGGCAATCAACATGGAGTCTCGGGGCAGTGCTGGACCGGCGCTGTTGTTCGAAGTCGGGCCAGGATCGGCCGCGATCATCCGGGCGGTGGCGGACACGCTGCGCGACCCGCGAGTCAGTTCGATCTATCCGCTGTTGTACGGGCTGCTGCCATACGACACCGACTTCACGCCGGTGCGGGAGGCCGGCATCGGCGGGCTCAACTTCGCCAACATCAGCCAGGCGGGCGGCTACCACCTCGCCACCGACACCGCCGCCGCGCTGAGTCTCTCGACGGTGTCGCATTACGTGGAGACCGTCGTCTCGGCGGCGCAGGCGCTTGCTGCCGGTATCGGGATCGCGTCAGCGGGAAGCGGCGGCGAGGCCGATGAAATGGTGTTCTTTGATCTCCTGGGCCTCTGGTTCGTGCACTACAGCGCGCGCACACAACAGGTTCTGGCGACGCTCTTGTTCGTGGCGACGGTGCTGATGGCTGGCCGCGCGCTCATCAGTCGCCGCGGATTCGGCGATCTCGCCTTCGACCTGGCGGTCTGGGTGGGCGCCATTGTCGTGGCGGGTCTGGCCCTGCCCGCGCTGTTGGGCGTCATCTTCGACGCAGCAGAGCCCAGCTACTCTCTGGTGACGGCGGCGGCCTCGATCACCGTCATGGCGCTCCTGAGCCAGCTTCGACGATCCGCTGAGGACGTCATGCCGGCGGCGGCGGTGCTCTGGGCGGGATTGACTCTGGTCCTGAGCGTGCAGTTGCCGGAAGCTGCCTACCTCCCGCTCTGGGCGCTTGCCGGCGTGTTGCTGGCTGCCGCCCTCAGCCGCGCCGTTCCGCTCGGCGAGCGCTGGCGGGCTCTGGTCTCGGTCGCTCTCGGCGCCGGAGTCGTGGCGATCGTCGCCGGGCCGGTCGTCTACTGGCTTGCCATCGCCGACGCTCGTCTCGGCATGATGGCTGCGGCGCTCGTTGCGGCGAGCGCGTCGCTGCTGTCACCGCCGCTGCGGCGCGACAGCCGCGCGGCGGCGCTGGTCTTCGGCCTCACGGTGTTGACGGTGCCGATACTGCCGCGCGAGCCGAAGACGCCGGTCTCCCACGTCTCGTACGGCTACGATGCCGCGACCGGGCAGGGCAGGTGGATGACCAATCAGCAGTCGTTGCCGCCGTGGGACTCGGCGCTGTTCGCCAATCGCGGCGACCTGCCGGGGACGTTCGCGCGGTCATGGATCTCGCGCCAGGGTTACTATGCGGCGACCGCACCACCGTGGCCGGTCAGTGCCCCCGGCCTGCACGTCGTATCCGACAGTCGTCAGGGCGACCAGCACCACATTCGGCTTCGGCTCCGCCCAGAGTCGCGGGGTGCCCTCTTCTATCTCTACTCGACGCAACCCCTCGCCGCCACGATCGATGGTGTGGCGCTCTCGTCTGCACAGATTCGCCGCGGCCTCAACCGCCAGAATCAGTGGGGCCTGCGCTTCGCCGGCGCACCCGTCGACGGCATCGACGTGGCACTGGTCTTCCCGGCTGATGCACGTCCCATGGTCCAAGTCTTCGAGCAGCGCCCCGGCATCCCGGCGGAGCTGTTTGGCCGCGCCGGGCGTGCGGCGGCGATTCCGATGGCCAATGGCATCATCGACGGATCGATCGTCGCAGGCATCGAACGGATCTTCTGACATTCGGACCCATGCCGCGGATGCCTACGGACGCACAAGCGGCGCCGCCTATCGCTGACGACGCGCTTCGTCGAGGAGCCGACCTCATGCGCCATACACAACCAGCCACTACGGACGCCGAGATCGAAACGACGCTGCATGCGGCGATCGCCCGCACGAGCCGCCGCAGGCCGGAGCTGACGGCGGTCATTTCGGGCGATCGGCGTGTCAGCTACGGCGAGCTGAACGCGCGCGCCAACGACATGGCCCGCCGTCTGCGCGGCGCCGGCGTGCGTCGCGGCGACACGGTGGTCGTTTGCATGCCGCGATGTGCGGCGCTACCGGCGGTCCTCCTGGGGGTCATGAAAACGGGTGCAGCCTACGTTCCCATCGATCCCGCGTATCCGGCCGCTCGCCGCGACTTCATCATCGCGGATTGCGGGGCGGTGTGCGCCGTGGCTGACGACGACATGACGGACCTCTCCGGTGTGGCGGTGCCGGTCGTGCGGACCGACGCTGGCCTGCGGACGGAGACGCCGTCCGAGCACGGTGATGCCGACGACCTGGATGAGTCGGCGGGTCCGGCCGCGCTTGCCTGCATCATCTACACCTCGGGCAGCACCGGCCGGCCGAAGGGCGTGCGGTTGAACCATCGCGGTCGCATCAACAACTTCCGCGATTTCAACGCGCGGTTTGGCGTTGGTCCGGGCGATAGCCTGCTCTCGGTGTCGTCGGTTGGGTTCGACATGTCGGCCTACGACATCTTCGGCACATTGATGTCGGGCGCGACGCTGGTGTTTCCCCAGTCGCGCGACGGCGACATCAGCGAGTGGGCGTCGCTGCTGGGGTTGCACGGGGTCACCATCTGGCACTCCGTGCCGTCGTTGCTGAACGTGGTCGTCCAGTACCTTGGTGGCCGGAGCCTCGAGAGTCTCCGTGTCGTGCTCCTCGGGGGCGACTGGATTCCGTTGTCGCTCGTGCCTGCCGTGCGCCGCACGTTTCCGCGCAGCCGGTTCATCAGCCTGGGCGGTGTCACTGAGGTGTCCATGGACTCGACGATCTACGAGGTCGATGCCGTCGATCCGTCGTGGGTGAGCATTCCCTGCGGCGTGGCGATGACCGGACAGCGGGCCTATGTGCTCGACGACCTGTTCACGCGGGCGGCGGTCGGCGTCAGCGGTGAACTGTACTTCGGTGGTGTCGGCGTCGCCGATGGATACCACAAACGGCCGGCGCTGACGGCGCAGCGCTTCGTTCCCGATGCGCTCTCGTCGGTGCCCGGCGCGCGACTGTATCGTACCGGCGACGCCGCGCGATACCACGACAGCGGAGACATCGAGTTCCTGGGCCGCCTCGACTTTCAGGTGAAGGTGCGCGGCGTGCGGATCGAGCTGGGTGAGATCGAGGCAGCGGTCGCGCGGCATCCCGCGGTGGAGCGCTGCGTGGCGGTGGCGGTCGGGCCGGCGCACGCGCTGCAGGGAGTGCAGGTCTACGTCGAAACCCGCGCCACTGTGACCGGCGCCGAGCTGCTGGCGTTCGCGCGGCAACAGCTGCCGGCGACCATGGTGCCATCGGCCTGCGTGATCCTCGCGGCGTTTCCGCTGACCGCTCACGGCAAGGTCGATCGGACGGCGCTCGCGGCCCAGGCCGCGGCCGCGCAGTAGGCGGCAGCGACCAATCGGAACCACGACGTGGCTCGTGTGCTGATTCTGGCGCATCCCGAGACCGGGCACTTGCGGCCGCTGCTGTCGCTCGGCCATGAGATTCGGGAGAGCGGCCACGAGGTTGTCGTGGCCAGCGTTGCCGACGCCGAGCCGATGGTGCGGCGATCGGGCCTCGACTTCGCCTGCCTCTTCGAAGAGATCTTCCCGCCCGGAACCCTCGCGCGCTTCCTGCGGGGAACGTCAGCTGCCGAGCGCCGTTGGCAGAGTCAGAGGATGAACACATTCATGCGCTCGCTCTGTGACGGCGCGCTCCGAGTCAAGCTTCGGGCGCTGGGTCCGCAACTGTGCCTGGTGGATGCCCTGTTCTTCTATCTATCGCTGTCATCGCTGGCCGAGGGCATCGCCACGGCGATCGTGCATACGTCCGTACCGCCGGATGACACGCGGGGGCTGCCCCCGACGAACACGACGCTGATTCCGGTGCCCGGCTGGCAGTATCGTTGCCGGCGGCAGCTGGCGGTGACCGGGAACTGGCTCGCCTATGCGTACCGCCGCTACATCCTGCAGCCTCGCGGCCTGCAGGTTCCGCTCGTGTTGCGCGTGCGCGAGCTGGCGCGCGCCTCAGGCTACCCGCTGCACGCGATCGCCGCCAATCGGCATCCGTTCCACATGCTGACGGCTGTTCCGGAAGTCGTGCTGTGTCCGCCGGAGCTGGAGTTCCCTGAGGCACTGACGCCGAGCCGGTGCTACATCGGCCCCTACGTGCACGAGGACGAGGATGATAGCGGCTTCCCCTGGGGCGACATCGAGGAAGGCCGGCCGATGATCTATTGCGCCCTCGGCAGTCAGTCGACCCTCTACGGGCGGCGCGGCCTCGCGCTCGTCGATGCGGTGCTGCGCCTCGGGGGCCGCCGTCGCGACTTGCAAGTAGTGGTCGCGGCGGGTGCCTGCTACGACCACGTCATCGGCACGCGTCCCGCTGGAACAATCGTGGTTCGCCATGCGCCGCAGCTCGCCCTCCTGCGCCGCGCAAGCGTGTTCATCACGCACGGCGGTCTCGGCAGCGTCAAAGAGGCGTTGCTCCACGCTGTACCGATGGTCGTGTGTCCGATGGTCAACGACCAGCCAGGCAACGCCGCGCGCGTGTCCTACCATGGCCTTGGCGTTGTCGTCTCGCCGCGCGACCTGTCATCACACCGCATCGAGCAGCTCATCGACATCGTGCTGCACGACGCCCGGTACCGCGCCGCGATGGATCGCATGCGGTCCGCGATCGAAGCGCGTCGTGCCAGCCACACGTGCGCCGACATCCTCAGCGACATGATCCATCGGTCCGGCGTGGCGTCGCGCGTCGTCGAGGCGGGGCACCCGGCATGAGCCGGACGCCGCTGTCGGCGGTCGCGCGGTTCGAGATCGGATGCTCCGATCTGCGGCGCAGCCGCGCCTTCTACGAAGGTCTGTTCAACTGGACGGTTCGCTCGGACAACGCCATCGGCTATGGCTTTGTCGAGGCCGGCGGCGAGGATTCCATTCCGGGTGGACTGTGGGAAGACCTCGAGCGGCCGCCGGCGGTGGTCATCTACATCCAAGTAGCGGACGTCGAGCAGGCGGTCGCCCGCGCCATCGAGCTCGGCGCCCGGCTGGTGCTGCCGGTGACTCGGATTCCCGGGCGCATCAGGTTCGCGCGCATTGCCGATCCCGACAACAACATCGTCGGCCTCATCGAGGGCGAATGGTAAGCGACGGGCGCTGCGGGGCGGGCGACGCTGGGCTTTGAAGACCGATGGCGAGAGGCATCGTCGTGATGGGCATGCATCGGGGCGGGACCTCGCTCGTGGCGAGCTTGGTGTCGCGATGGGGCGCGTGTCCGGGTGGCGACCCCGCGGAAATGTTTTTTCCGCCGAACCGGTGGAACGAGCGCGGCTACTGGGAGGCCCGGGAGGTGGTCGCGCTCAACGACGAGATCCTCGCCCGGTTAGGCGAAGAGTGGTTCGTGCCGCCGCCACCGGGAGCCGAGGCGATGCTGCGTCAACTCGCGGCGGCTTCCGACTACGCCGATCAGGCGGCGGCGCTGATGCGCCAGCGGCCGGTGAACGGAGTGGACGTGTGGTTCCTGAAGGACCCGCGGTTCTCGTTCGTGGCGCCGTTCTGGCGGCCGTTGTGGCCCGACGCGCTCTACCTCATCGTCCTGCGCCATCCGATCGCCGTCGCACGATCGCTGCTGAGGCGCGATCACATGCCGCTCTCGGCCGGACTGCTCCTCTGGGCGTCGACGATGCGGCTGGCGCTCGAGCACACCCGGACAGAGCGGCGGGTGATCGTCGACGCGGATCAACTGCTGGGGGATCCGGCGGGCGCCTGTGCCCGCTTATGGGGCAGGCTCGGCGACTTCGCCGGCCGAAGCGGATCGATGACCGCAGACGAGGCGAGCGCGGAGGTTCAGCGTGATCTCTGGCACTTTGACTCGAATGATGCGATGCCGTCCAACGAGCTGGAACGCGGACTGATGTCGTGGTACGAGAGCGTGCGCGAGCACGCGGGCGTGCTCCTCGACAACGCGGAGGTTCCGCTCGGCATCGACGTCCGACCGATGGCACGAGAGTACCTGAAGGTATGGTCGGCGCTGTCGCGGCTGTGGCGGCTGGTGCCGGACGAGTATCGTCAGCGCCTCGAGAGCGCGATGTCGGCCGATGATCGCGCGCTGTTCGGCTACGCGTGAGGCGGCGCGGCATCCGCGCGTGTGAGCGCCGCGTACGACAGGACGATCGGCCGCAGCCGTGCCATCACGCGCGCATCGGTCAGGACGCGGAGCTCTGCGGCTCGGTGCATCGTACCCATGGCGGGCTCCTTCTCCTGACTCCGCTCGCGGAAGCCCGGATGACACATGAGTTCGGCGGTGTCTTCGGAGAGCGTCGCCAACATGTCGAGCAGACCAACGACGCCGCGCTCGGGATCGACCGCGGCCCGGCACCGCAGCAGCGTCGCTGGCGTGGGAACGGCAGCCTGCCTGGCCCGCGCCCGCGTCGTTTCATCGATGCTTCGGACCGGAAGGTGGTGCCGGACGGCGAGCTCCATGAACGGCTCGATCACGGCGGGTCGGCGGTGGACGTGCTGATGGGAATCGAGATGCGTGGGAAGGTGATCGAACACCTCTTGAAATCCCCGCAGCTGTGCGGCGAATTCCCGTCTGACGTCGTCGGCGTCGACCCTGGCGTCGAACTCCTCCTCGGCGCGGCGGACCACGTCCGCAGGCGACGAGTCAGCGCGGATGACGGGCGTCCTGAAGCAACCGCTGTCGTCGACGAGGCTCCGTACGTTGTGTCGTCCGGCGATGCAGGCTCCTTCGGTGAGATTCAGGTGGAGGCCGACGCTCAGAGATCGATGGCGGCGGGCGAGTGCCATGGCGTGCGCCACGGCGGGGCCATTGATCAGGAGGGTCGTCGAGGTGACGGTGCCACAGCGGTGCGCGAAGGCGATGCCACGGTTGATTGCCACCGAGAGCCCGAAGTCATCAGCGTTGACGATCAGCCGCGGCATGTCCATCAATCGAGGACGTGGCGAGTGCGCGGCGCAGAAAAATCCAGGTCGTCGTCGCTGGCGGTCAGACGCAGCTCCCGTTGGCTGGGTAGCTGGATCGACTCCGGCGTAAGGCGGGCCCT
>Ga0075431_100000722_pt1 | contig 28493 bp, 23 predicted proteins | sample RhiMetdeltSRZDD5_FD_75297 | JGI IMG/M metagenome (GOLD analysis project Ga0075431, IMG submission 75297) | Populus rhizosphere microbial communities from Tennessee, USA - Rhizosphere MetaG P. deltoides SRZDD5 | ecosystem: Host-associated > Plants > Roots > Rhizosphere > Soil | place: USA... | reverse complement strand
CGAGGATCTGCGCCGATGCGGTCGACGCAACAACGAGGACGAACATCACGATCGCCGCCGTGACGAACTTGCGTTTCATATCGTCTCCTGACTCTGTCGATTCAATCGATCCCAAATGCGAGCAGGACGTTCCCCGGATTACCCACGAAACCGCCATACCCGGAATTGAAGAACAGCATGCCACCGGCAACGATTGGGCCTGGTCCTTCGATGCCACCGCCGTTGGCCTTGACGCCGTTCACTGTCTGGAATTCCTTGTTGGTGTCGAACGTCCAGAGGATCGATCCATCCTTGGTCGAATAGGCACGCATGCCGCCATCGAGCGACCCCGAGAAGACCGCGCCGGGGATTGCCGTCACGGCCGCACCCTGCGATGCGCGGCACGTGGGCTTCGACGTATCGCACAACCGCGTTTGAGGCTCCACGCTCCACACCAGCTGCCCGGTCGCGAGATTCACGGCCCGAATGCCGCCCGGTTTCTGCGTCAGCAGGTCCGAGACGCCGAAGTACGCGTTCTGCCCGTCGGCCGCGCCGCCCCACTGGCCACCGAGTCCGCTGCCTTGTCCAATGCGGTACTCCCACACTTTGTGACCCTCACTGTCCGGATCCAGGGCGTAAGCCATCCCGGACTTCTGCGGGAGCACGAGGAGGTCGCGTCCGTTTACGGTGACAAGGCTGGGCGAGGCCGAAAAGTCGAAGTCAGGTCCAAGCTTCTCGGGGCAGTTGGCGTTGTCCGGGTTTACCGGTCCGCACCCGAGGGTCCAGTTGTCGTTGGGCGTGAGCTGATTCACCCATTTCCGCGTACCGCTGTTCATGTCGAGCGCGAGGACGGCATCGGTTGTCGGCTGCGACGGATCGGCGTAGTTGTTCCCGGTTGCGACATAGACCATGTTGCGCTTGGGATCGATTGTGGGTGACGACCAGATGCCGCCGCCCGCCGGGCCCCACTGTTGTACGCCGTCCTTGTTCTTTGCCCGCGGCTTCGGCTCCTCGATCGTGTACGTCTTCCACAACACCTGGCCGGTGTTCGCGTCGAGCGCCGAAATGCTACCGCGGAATGTGCAGCATTCGTACTTCGCGTTTCCGCCTTGCCCTTCTTCGCTCAGTCCCTGCACGCCGACGTACACGCGCCCGCCATAAACCGTTGGCGCGCCGGTGATCGCCGCTGACCGATGCTCGTCGACCTTGCGCGTCCAGATTGGTTGACCGGTGTTGGCATCGATGGCGTAGACGTTGGCGCGCGAGTCACCGAAGTACACCGCATAACCGGACGTGCCCGTGGCGCTCTTATATGGCCCGGCGGACAGCGCCGTTCGTACGCCGGCCTGCGCCTTGTAGGTCCAATGCGTGCAACCGGTCTTCGGATCGAGCGCGTGAATCTCGGTGTTCTCGCTCGCCACGAACAGCCGTCCGCCAGCGAGGATGGGTTGGGCGCGCGCAGAAGTCACGACTGAATAGCCGAATGCCCACTTCAGCTTGAGCTTCGGCAAGTCGGCTGCAGTCAGTCCTCCATTCGCGGCGGACTGAAACCGCGTGTTCGCCACACCATTGCCCCAGCCATTCCACCCACCCGCGCTTGCGGGATCGCGCATCGGTGGGGACGTTGTGCAGCGATTGACGACAACTGGCGGCGAGGGTGGCGCGAATGGACGGCCGGCCAGGAACACAGATACGGCGCGTTGTTCGGCTTCACTGAGGGCGCTGGCCTGAAGAATCATGCGGCCCAGCGTCAGCGCATTGAAGATCGCCTCGGGCGTCATCTGACGTAACGCATCACGCGTGGGTGCATCACTCTGACCGTCACGGTGGCAGGTGGCACACGACTGCTTGAAGACGGCCTCGCCATTCGCCGTTTGCTGTGCCGCCACAGGCGTCGCGAGCACGATGAGAGCGAGACCAACGATTCCAAACCGTACGAACATCACACCTCCACAACAACGGCCTTCCGTCTCCGCGTGCCCGAAGAGCTATGATACGCGCGCTGGCAGGCGAATCCGGCGTTTTGATCGGGAGTACTACGGAGAGCTCGCCGACGCGCCATCATCGGGCCGGACGGGAAACCTGGTCGCCAAGAAACGAAGGCACTCGAGTCCACTGCAGAGCAGCCGCGAGCACCTGGTGGAGGACGACACTCCGCACAAATCGTTCTGTTCGGAATGCATGCAGTCATCGTTGACTCTCGCGTGATCGCGAGATATCTTCGGCTTCCCCCATATCACCTGAGTCGACATTACCGCACGCACAGCGTGCGTCTTTCAGATCAATCGGAGGCTGGGCGTGGCGTTCGATGAAATCTTTCAGCCACTGAAGTTCCGCAACCTGACGATCAAGAACCGCATTCTGCGATCCAATGTGTCGGGGCGGTTCGACAACTACGACGGTTCGGGCAACCAGGCCCGCATCAACTGGGAAACGAAGTTCGCCAAGGGCGGTGTCGGGGCGATCGTGTCCTCGTTCGTCCCCGTGCATCTCCGCGGCCGCATCGTGCCCAACTACGCGATGATCGATGACGATCGTCATATACCGTTCTGGCGCAAGGTGGGCGAGTCCGTTCACAAGCACGACTGCAAGTTCATTCTTCAGCTCAGCCACAGCGGCCGTCAGCGCGACGTCCCCGGGATCGAATATGCCACCGCGCTCAGCTCGACCGGCAAGTCCGATCCGACCCACGGCTTCCGCTGTGAGAGCGCCACCAAGGCGCAGATTGCCGAGATCGTGCAGTGCTTCGCCGAGGGCGCACGGCGCGCGCGCGAGGCGGGCCTCGACGGCGTCGAGTTGCACGGCGCCAACGGCTACCTGATCACGCAATTCCTGAGCTCGGCCATCAACGATCGGCACGATGAGTACGGCGGTTCGCTCGAGAATCGCGCGCGCTTCGTCATCGAGATTGTCAAAGCGATTCGTGCCCGCGTCGGAAACGACTTCCACCTCCAGATGAAGATCAGCGTGCACGAGCACAACGACGCCATCGCGTTCTTTGGCCTGGGGCCGTCAGGAAATACCTGGGAAGAGTCCGTGCAGGTGTGTCAGTGGCTCGAGAAGGCCGGCGTCGACGCGATTCACGCGTCGGTCGGAAGCTTCTTTCCCCATCCGCGCAATCCTGCCGGCGCCGACCTGCCAGTCGACCAGTTGGCCAAGACGTACGACGGGATGATCTCCTCTGGCGACCTGGCCTTCAGAAACTATCTGCTCTTCCGAAGTCTTCCGGGCTACGCTCGCCGCCAGTGGGTTGATGCGGGGCCTCGGCCGGAGAACATCGAAGGCGCCAACCTGCCTGATGCCCGCCGCGTCAAGGCCGCCGTCGGCGTGCCCGTGATCTGCACGGGTGGTTTTCAGACCGCATCGGTCATCGCTGGCGCCATCCGACGTGGCGACTGCGACGCGGTCAGCGCGGCACGGCCTCTCATCGCCAACAACGATCTCGTGGAGATCTTTCGAAGTGGGAAGGATCGCCCGGACCGTCCCTGCACCTACTGCAACAAGTGCCTCGTGAACGTCGTCGAGAATCCTCTCGGCTGCTACGAGGAGTCACGTTTCGCTTCACGCGAGAAGATGATCGAGCAGATCATGACGGTCTTCAGGCCGGAATCCTTCGTGACGCCGGAGACCGCGCATGTCTGATGACCTGATTACGAGGATCACGAAGCGACTCAAGGGACGGCAGTGGTACGAGAAGCCACGCCTCTTCGCGATGGGCGATCTGGTGGAGATTCGCAACGATCTCCGCGCAAAGAACCTGCACGACACCGAAGAGCCGCCGCTGGTGCAGCAGGACCCGTCAAAGGCCGATGCTTCGGTCCGAGGCTCTCGCACTGTCGATGGCGCCTGGAACGATCTCAGCTACCCGCAAATGGGAGCCGTGGGTCGTCGCTTCGGTCGCAACATGCCGCTCCAGGAGGTCTTTCCTGATTCGGCCAATCTGCTGATTCCCAGCCCGCGCGTAGTGAGTCGCGAACTCATGACGCGGCACGAGTTTCAGCCGGTCACCATCCTGAACCTGCTCGCCGGGGCATGGATTCAGTTCATGGTGCACGACTGGTTCGTGCACAAGCGATCGACCACCGAGACGATCGACCTGCCGCTGGCGCCGGGTGACAACTGGTCCGATCCTGCCATGCGCATCGCCCGGACCGAGCCTGACCCTGTCGCATCGCCGAAATCCAAGCGGCCGCCTGCGTACGCCAACCAGAATAGCCACTGGTGGGACGCGTCGATGATCTATGGCGGCGATCCCGTCACAGCGGCGAAGGTGCGGACGCAGATCGACGGTCGGCTGCGCATCGAGCCGACCGGCCTGTTACCCGTTGATCCCGAGACCGGGCTGTCCTTCAGTGGTTTCACCGACAACTGGTGGATCGGCCTGGCGATGCTGCACACGCTGTTCACGCTCGAGCACAATCACATTGCCGATCTGCTCGCGCATCATTATCCGAATTGGAACGACGGAGAGATCTTCATCAAGGCCAGGCTGATCAACTCCGCCTTGATGGCGAAGATTCACACCACCGAGTGGACCCCGGCGATTGTGTGGCATCCGCTCATCCAGTTGGGTATGCGCGTGAACTGGAGTGGCGTCGCCGGTGAAGAACTGCAGGAAATGTTTCAGTTCCTCGACGATCAGGAGCTTGCCGGGGGCATCATCGGCAGTCATGCCGAGCACCATTCGGCGCCCTACTCGTTGACCGAGGAGTTCGTTTCCGTCTACCGGATGCATCCGTTGATGCCTGACGATGTGGGTTTTTATTCCGTGGCGACCGGCCGGCATCTGGAAACACGACAGATGCACGACATCAGCGGCCGCCGGACACCCGCAGTCACGGAACGCATCACGATGCCGGACCTGTTCTATTCGTTTGGGGTCTGTCATCCCGGCGCGATCCGGCTTCACAATTACCCGCGGTTTCTTCAAGACCTCCGTCGCGACAACGGTGAACACTTCGATCTCGCCGCCGTTGACATCTTCCGCGATCGCGAGCGCGGCGTTCCCCGCTACAACCAGTTCCGCCGCCTGATTCGCAAAGATCCCGTGAAGTCATTCGACGAGCTGACGGACATCCCGGAATGGCGCAAGCAACTCAAGGAGGTGTACGGCGGCGACCTCGAGAAGGTCGACCTGATGACGGGTCTCTATGCCGAGCCACTGCCGGACGGTTTCGGCTTCAGTGAGACAGCCTTCCGCATCTTCATCTTGATGGCGTCGAGGCGCCTCAAGAGCGATCGGTTCTTCACCGACGACTACCGGGCCGAGGTCTACACCGAGTTCGGCATCGACTACATCGAGAAGAACTCGATGTTGAGCGTGCTGCGCCGGCACCATCCGCAGCTCGGGCCCGCGCTCTCGGGAGTCGAGAACGCATTCCACCCGTGGAAGAAGACGACCGCACCAGCGGAGTAGGCGAATGAGACATCGAGTGGCCATTGCGGCGGGGCTCTTCGGGCTCACGCTGACATTCACGATCGCGTGCCGAACTCCCGCAACGCCGCCGCTTGACAACATCCTCGAGCACTACAAGTACGGTGTCCTCGGAACTGAAGGGCGCGTGGGCGTGCCGTACTGGCTCTTCCGGGTGTTGCCGATCGTCTTTGCGGACAAGCTGCCGAACCGGCCAGGAACCGGCTGGGAGAAGATCGGGTTCATCTATGAGACTCCCGATCGCGATCACCCCATCGGCACCACGAAGGCGAATGGCCAGTTCGGCGTTGATCTCGTGGGTCTCAACTGCGCCACGTGTCACGCGGGCAGCTACCGCGAGGCTCCAGGGTCGCCGCGGCAGGTCGTGCTCGGCATGCCGTCGCACCAGATGGACCTGCAGGCATACGCGCGTTTCCTGACCGCGTGTGCGCAGGATCCCCGGTTCACCGCGTCGACGCTCATCGAAGCCATTCAGAAGATCAACCCCGACTTCGGGTTCATAGACAGCCTCACGTATCGCCTGTTCGTTATCGGCCGCACTCGTGATGCGATCCTCGAGCGTGCGAAAGAAACGGCCTGGTTCGACGCCCGTCCACCACAGGGCCCAGGGCGTGTCGATACTTTCAATCCCTACAAGGCGATGTTCGGCTTTGACATGGCCAAGGACGACACCGTCGGCAGTGCCGATCTTCCTTCACTGTGGAATCAGCGTCCTCGTCGTGGTCTGTGGCTGCACTGGGACGGCAACAACGATCTGGTCGAGGAACGGAACAAGAGCGCTGCGATTGGCGCCGGCGCTACGCCGGAATCGCTCGATGTCGCCGCGCTTGGGCGCATCGAGGAATGGATTCTCGATCTGAAGTGGCCCGCGTATCCGGCTGCCCGAATCGATCAGGCGCGCGCTGCGCGTGGGCGGATGGTCTACGGCGGTGCGTGTGCCTCGTGTCATGACATCGGCGCTCCGCAGGTCGGCCAGGTCACGCCGCTGGTGCAGGTGGGCACTGACGCGGAGCGCCTCAGGTCCTTCACGCCGGAACTCGCCACGCGGATGAACACGCTCGGTGAGGGGTATCCCTGGAAGTTCTCGCACTTCCGCAAGACCGAGGGCTACGCGAACATGCCGCTCGACGGTCTCTGGCTGCGGGCGCCATATCTTCACAACGGGTCGGTTCCTACACTTCGCGCGCTGCTGTTTCCCGACACGCGGCCGGCGGAGTTCTATCGTGCCTACGATGTCTACGACTGGGACAACGTCGGGTTCCTGAGCACCGGGCCGGACGCGCAGCGCGAGGGCGTGCGTTTTGACACGAAGGCCAAGGGCAACGCCAACAGCGGCCACCTGTACGGCCAGGACCTCCCGGCCGATCAGCGGGAAGATCTGCTCGAATACCTCAAGACTCTCTAGCGGCGATCAACTTTCAACTCCCAACTCCCAACTCCCAATTCCCCGATTTGCGACCTTGGGAGTTGGTATTTGGGCGTTGGGAGTTAACAGATAAGTTGCTGGTCCTTAGGGGATAATGGGCATTCCAAGGAGATGCCCATGATCTCGCTCGATGTAAACGGCCGGCGTCACGACGTTGATGTCAGCCCCGACATGCCATTGCTCTGGGTGCTTCGCGACACGCTCGGGCTGACCGGCACCAAGTTCGGCTGCGGACTCGGCCAGTGCGGCGCGTGCACAGTGCATGTGGACGGTGCTGCAACGCGCGCGTGCCTGACGGCAGTGTCGACCGCGATCGGCAAGAAGATCACGACGATCGAGGGGCTGTCGCCCACCTCCACGCACCCGCTGCAGGTGGCTTGGGTGGCCGAGCAGGTGCCGCAGTGCGGCTACTGTCAGTCGGGCCAGATCATGTCCGCCGCGGCGCTGTTGTCGAAGACGCCGCGCCCGACCGATGCGCAGATTGACGCCGCGATGACCGGCAACATCTGCCGCTGTGGCACCTATCAACGCATCAAGCGCGCGATTCGCCGCGCGGCGCAGGTATAGGAGGCCATTATGACGATGACATCAACGCTCAATCGTCGAAGCTTCCTGCAGGTCAGTGCCGCGGCCGGTGGCGGGCTTCTCGTGGGCGCCTACTTCCCGTCATTGACAGGCACCGACAGCGTCGGCGCGGCCGGTTCCTTCGAACCAAACGTCTGGATCAAGGTCAACGCGGACGACACGGTTCGCATCATGCTCACGATGCTCGAGATGGGGCAGGGCGTGATGACGTCGATGCCGATGCTCGTCGCCGAAGAGCTCGACTTCGATTGGACTCGCATCAAGACGGAATGGGCAGGCGCCGATCCGAAGTATGGCAACCCCAACTTCGGCGGTCAGCAGCTCACCGCCGGCAGCAACAGTGTGCGCGGGATGTGGAAAGTGCTGCGCGAGGCGGGTGCGACCGCGCGGGTGATGCTCGTCAAGGCGGCGGCCCAGACATGGGGCGTAGCGGAGAACACCTGCACGACCGACAAGGGCGAGGTGATCCATCCGGCGAGTGGCCGGCGTCTGAAGTACGGAGCACTGGTCGACGAAGCCGCGGCGTTGCCGGTGCCGACCGGCGTGACGCTGAAGGATCCCAAGAACTTCAAGGTGCTTGGCAATTCACTCGCGCGTCTCGACGTGCCTGAGAAGGTCAACGGCAGCGCGGTGTTCGGGATCGACGTGAAGCTGCCTGGTTTGCTGACGGCGAAGGTCGTTCGCTGCCCGGTCTTCGGCGGAAAGGTCGCCCGCTTCAATGCGGACAAGGCCAAGGCTGTGCCCGGAGTGAAGAACGTCGTGCAGATCACGAATGGCGTGGCCGTCGTTGCCGACAACTACTGGTCGGCATCGCGCGGTGCGCAGGCACTCGACGTGACGTGGGACGAAGGGCCGCTGGCGAAGCTGACGACGGCCGAGATTCTGACGCGATACAAGGAGCTCGCGCAGAAGCCGGGCAAGGTCGCTCGCAACGATGGCAACGCTGACACCATCATCGCGAATTCGAAATCCTTCGAGCGCACGTTTGAAGCGCCATTCCTCGCTCACGCGACCATGGAACCGATGAACTGCACCGCGGATGTGCGTGCAGACGGCTGCGACGTCTATGTCCCTACGCAAGGGCAGACGCCGTCACATCAGGCTGCCGTCGGCGCCTCGGGACTGCCCGCGGATAAGGTGAAGATCCATGTCACCTACATGGGTGGTGGTTTTGGCCGTCGCGGTGAAGCTGACTTCGTGGTGGATGCGGTTGAGACGTCGAAAGCGATCGGCAAGCCGGTGAAAGTGATCTGGAGCCGAGAGGACGATATGCAGCACGACTACTATCGTCCGATCAGCTACGCGCGCATGTGGGGCGGGGTCGACGCGTCGGGCAACCCGACGGTGTTCAAGCAGCACATCGTGCAGCAGTCGTTGATGAAACGCATCGGGGGGCTTCCGCCCAACGGCGTCGATTTCATCTCGGTCGACGGGTCGGCCAACCTTCCGTACGACATCCCGAACATCCGTGTCGAGTACACCGAAAACGATCCCGGTGTTCCCTTCGGGTTCTGGCGATCGGTCGGCGCGTCGTTCCAGGGGTTCGTGGTCGAGGCATTCATCGACGAGATGGCGGCGGCCGCGGGCAAGGATCCGTTCCAGTTCCGGCGCGACCTGCTCGGCAAATCTCCGCGCCACAAAGCCGTCCTCGAACTGGCCGCCGAGAAGGCCGGATGGGGTAAACCGCCGGCCGCTGGACGTGCCCGCGGCATCGCCGTGATGGACGCGTTCGGCAGTTACCTGGCGCAGGTCACCGAAGTATCAGTCGATGCGCGCGGTGCCGTGCGTGTGCATCGCATCGTTTGCACAGTGGACACGGGCTGGGTCATCAACCCCGATACCATCAAGGCGCAGATGGAAGGTGGCATCGTCTATGGCCTGACGGCGGCGCTGCGAGGCGAAATCACGATCAAGAACGGCCGCGTGGAGCAGCGGCACTTCGGCGATTACCAGATGCTGCGGCACAACGAGATGCCCGAGATCGAGGTGTATATCGTCCCGAGTAGCGAGGCGCCCGGAGGCATCGGCGAGCCGAGCACGGCGCTGGCGGCTGGATCGCTCGTCAACGCCGTCGCGGCGGCGACCGGCCGGCGCATATATTCGCTGCCGATCAAACCAGATCAGTTGCGCGGGACAGCGTAATGACACCGGGTGTGATTTTCCGTGAATTTTCCATTTGTGAGTGTTCGGAAAATCACACCCGGTGTCTTATAACCCGCGGATCGTGACGCCGAGCTCCTCCACACCCTTCTTGAAGAGATCCATGATCCGTGCGCTCGTACGGAACTCTTCGAGAATCGCCCCGCGGCGGCTGGTGCGCAGATCGCTAATCACATACGCGAGCGTAGTCGCCATCACCGACCCTTCCTCGGTGCGGGTAGCCTCGAACCGGTCCTGGAACGTCCGGAGTGTCGGCTCGAATTCCGGGTCGAGCCAGCGTGCGATGCCGCTCTCCAGGCGCAAGAAGTCGTTCAGGGCAGCCGCGAACTCGGGAGTCGGTGGACGATGCCAGAAGGAGACGTCTTCACCGAAGGTCTTCACATAGAACGGCAGGTACAAATTCGCTTGCGCGGGTACTCGGGCGCCGAGTGCCGGGTTGAAGCGTTTGACCTCGTCCAGTTTGAGACCCGTGCGTGCCGTGATGTCGAGCGCTGGAAGCGCCACAGTGGTTCGCATCGCGAAGATCGGTGACTGCGGATATTCAGCGATGAGACGTCTGACGTTGATCATGTTGCCGAAAACCATTTCGGCGTAGAGCGACGAACGCGGCCCGTAGGTGCGGAAGAGATCGCGATATCGTTGAATGGAGATGTCGCGCAGGCTGGCGGCGAAGTCCGAACCCATCAGGTATTGTTCGCGCGTACCGACGCCGCCGAGCCTCTCACCGTTGATTACCGTGCGCCCTACGTTGACGCCACCAGCATGATGTTCGGACAGCGCCGGGACGAAGCTGTCGTACATTGTGGCGAGGATCGTCAGGTAGGCGGCGCAGTACGGCGCCTGCGTCGTCTGGTTGTACGCCTCGAGCACGACGGGCGTCAGCTGATTCAGGAACTGCCAGTTCCGGCTGAGCCACTGACAGAAGCCGAGAGCGCGGGCTCGGGAGCGCGCACGGCCGTCGAGGCCAGACTCGAGGATCGCCTGCGCCAGCCCGATCTCTGCCGGCACACCAAAGCGTTCGTAGATCGAACCCCATTCATTCAGGAAGCTGCCGTAGCGTTGCGCATTCGGCATCAGGAACTGGCCGCGTGTCGGGTTGTGCACGAGCGGACCGGTCACTGGTGTGAGCAGTCGCACCACTTCCTCGCGGCGCTGATTCAGCTGCTTGGGCAGCGTGCGGCCATTGAGAAATCCAGTGAGTGCTTGTTCTTCCCAGACTGCGTCCTGGGTCCAATCGCCTGCCGTCGGGAACACCGCGAGCAGGCGTCCATCCTGCGCGCTCCCGAATGCGATACGGCCATCGGGAATCGTGAAGATGTGCTGCCAGAACGGATACTCCGGCCGGTAGGACTGAATCGCGGCAATGTCCAGATCGAGGCGCGCCCGTGAATAATCGGCCGCAGCAACCGCCGCCGGTGGCGGCAGGGTGCTCGTGGTCGCGGTGTTGGCCAGCGGAGTCTGACCCTGCAAGGTCGAGCTGGCAGCGGCGAGTGCAACGAGAGCGCAGAGGGCGGGTATGAGCCCGCGCCGGAAAGCCAGTAATCTCATCGGTGGAGCGTGGTAATTATCGACGAAACTGGCGGCGTTGAAACCACCGTATCTCTCTTATCGACCGAAACGACCCGGGAATTCACATCTCTGCGAATCAGGGACGTTCGCAGTGTCCCTTCGGTGCGCTGCGCTAGGATTGGCGTCATGAACAGCTATCGGATCCTTACAGCCGTCATCTTGGCGTGTGTTTTTGGCGGGTCGTCGCTCCTGGCGCAGTGGCCGTCGTACCCGGATCGGGCAGTTCCGCGAGCGGCGGATGGACGACCGAACCTCGATGCGCCAACGCCCCGAAATCCAGACGGCAAGCCGGATCTCACTGGGGTCTGGCTCAATGAGTGGTTTTACGGAGGGCAAGTTCGCCCGGCGCCGGTCTCGCCGCCCGGCGAGCCGGCAGCCTCGACGTTTGCCAACATTGGCGCCGGGTTCCCCGATGGCCTGCCGTTTCAACCCTGGGCCAGGGAGTTGATGGCGAAGCGGAAGGAGCAGAACAGCAAAGACAATCCGGACGCCCACTGTCTGCCGATGGGGCTGATGCAGTTTCACGAGCACCCGCAGCCACGCCGGATGGTGCAGACACCGAGCGTGCTCGTCATCCTCTACGAAGGCAACTCCGGCGTCCGTCAGATCTTCACCGACGGGCGCCCACTTCCGAACAACGATCCGCAACCGTGGTGGTACGGCTATTCGACGGGCCGCTGGGAAGGCGACACGCTGGTGGTTGAGACGACAGGATTTCGCGATGGCGGCTGGCTCGATATCTGGGGCAGTCCACTGACCGATGCCGCGAGGATCACCGAGCGCTTCCGGCGACTGAGCTACGGCGTGCTGAAGATCGACGTGACGATCGACGATCCCAAGGCGTACACGAAACCGTTCAGCGTGCGCGTGAACCAGCGCATCATGCCCGACGGCGAACTGATCGAGTTCATCTGCAACGAGAACAACAAGGCTCCGCAGTTGATGGTGGGCAAGTAACCCCGAGGCCCGAGTCCCGAATCCGGACCCCCGAGCCCTTGACATCGACATACTGTGTGCCATACAGTGTGTGTCACACACTGGGTATCACACAGGGCAATGGCACCCGATCAATTCGATGCGCTTCGACTCGAGCTTCGCCGCGGGTGCCTGGTCATGGCCGTGCTCGCCCAACTGCGACGCGAGCACTATGGCTATACCCTCAAGAAGGATCTGGCCGACCAGGGACTGGAAATCGATGAAGGGACTCTCTACCCGCTGCTGCGGCGGCTGGAGAGCCAGGGACTCCTCGTCAGCGAGTGGCGCGAGGAAGACAAGCGCAACAAGCGCTTCTATCGGTTGTCGCCGTCCGGGAAGTCTGTTCTGAAAGAATTGCTCGTCGAGTGGCACTCGATCAATGCGGCCGTTGATCGCATCGTTGGTGGAACACGCTCGGTTGCCTGAGGTGCGAGATGGATCTCATCGATAGCTACGTCCAGTCCGTGCGCCTGTTCCTTCCGAGTGAGCAGCGCGACGACATCGCGCGAGAACTTCAGGAGGACCTTCGATCGCAAGTTGAAGACCAGCAGACGGAGCTGGGGCGCTCACTGACTGCGAGCGAGCAGGGCGCCCTGTTGCGTCAATACGGGCATCCAATGCTCATGGCAGCCCGCTATCGGCGTGGGCGAAATCTGATTGGTCCGGTCATCTTTCCGATTTACTGGCAGGTCATGAAGCTCATACTCGGGATTTTGACCGCCACCAATCTCGCCTCGATTGGTTTGCTCGTCGTTCGAGGTGGCTCTCTGCCAGAGGTCGGCAATGCCGTCACCCGGTTCCTCGACAACGGTCTCGAGGCCGCGGTCTTCATCACGCTTGTCGCGGCACTGTGCGAATGGAGCCTCTCGCGCTTCAAGGTGTTGGAACGATGGGACCCTGCTTCCATGCAGTCGTTCGCACGACCGCTGCGAACTGCCGAGCGCGCCGCCCATCACGCAGTGAGAGAAGCCGGGCGGACCGACAGTCTCGTCCGGCGTGCGCTCGATAACGCCGTGCCCCCGCTGCAAGTGCGATCGGTCTCCGAATTCGTCATGCTGTCCGTCTTCACCGCGTGGAGCGTTCTCGGACTGACGTTCCCGACGCTCATCTTTGCAAACGCGGCGAGCATGCTCGATTGGGCTCCTGCTGTCGACCGGATGTTCCCTGTGATCGTCGTGGTCGCGATCCTGGCGCTCGTCGATCAGTACGTGAGGCTGATGCGGCCGGCTGCACCGTGGCTACGCGTCTCGAGGATCGTGTGGGCGAACGCTGGCTGGGTCTTCATCGTGCTGCTCGCGGTGGCCGATCACCGATGGGTCATGTGGATAGGTACGCCCGAGCAGTGGGCGCGGTATGGGGAGTTGGCTGTCTTCGCCGGCCGCACCTGGTCGCTCGTGGACATCGTCAACGTCGTGATCACGGCGATCTTGATGATCGTTGCGGTCTTCAGTGTGATTGGTCCGTGCTGGAGACTTCGGCGTGCGTTCTCCCGTCGCGGCGCGCACACGGCGCACGCCTGACGGAAACCCGAGATGATGGCCAGCTACCAGGCAGCGTGGCTCCCCCACTGCCCATCTACCCAGCTACCTGGCCACCCAGCTACAATTCTCCCCACCTCGTGAAGCTCTCGGACATCGGCCCCGGGCTCCTGCTCGCTGCCACCGGCATCGGCGTCGGTGACATGGTTTCCTCCACCATTGCGGGTGCCGAGTACGGCCTCACGCTCGTGTGGGCGCTTGCCGCCGGCGTCGTCCTCAAGTTCGCGATCACCGAAGGCGCGGCCCGCTGGCAACTCGGTACCGGAACCACACTGATCGAAGGATGGCGCGATCATCTGCCGCGCGCCGCCGTTCTCGCGTTTTTCGTCTACTTCATCGTCTGGAGTTACTTCGTGTCGAGCGCGCTGGTCACGGCCAGCGCGCTTGTCCCCACTGCCATCATTCCCTCCGTGCCGCTGCCGGTGTGGGGCGTCATTCATGCCGTCGCCGCGTTCACGATGGTATGGTTCGGCCGCTACGAACGCTTCCTCGCGATCGTGAAGTGGTTCATCGGCTTGAAATTCGGCGCCATCCTCGCGTCGGCGTTGCTGATCGTGCTGTGGTCTGGCGCCGACTGGTCAGGTGCGGGAGCGCGGTCGGCGTTCTCGACGGCCTACACGTTGTCGCTGATCGGTGGCGTCGGTGGTACCGTGACGCTGCTGTCGTACGGGTACTGGATGCGCGAAGCGGGCTGGGCGGGAGAGGGGCGCATCGCCTCGGCGCGCAATGACCTGACGCTGTCGTTTGCGCTCGTGTTTATCTTCTGCATTTCGATGATCTTCCTCTCGACACAAATCGATTGGACCGGGCAGATCCTGGACGAGGGTCCGAGGCTGTGCCTGCTGCTGGCCGATCGCATCGGTCAGGAAATCGGACCCATTGGCCGGGCGGTGTTCCTGCTCGGCTTCTGGGGCGCCGCGTTCTCATCGGTACTCGGTGTGTATCACGGCGTTCCGTTTCTGTTCGACGACATGCTTCACTTGTGGCGACGAACACCCGCGGCCGGCCAGCGAGGAAAGCCGTATCGATCCTGGGCCGCCTATCTGGCGCTCGCCGCAATTTCATCGCTGGTGATTCGGCGTCCAGTGTGGCTCGTGTTCGCGTACACGGTGGTGGGATCGCTCTTCTTTCCGTTCGTCATTTCGACGCTGCTCTGGCTGAACAACTCGCGGCACGCGCGCACCATACGGAACGGATTGTTCGTGAATGTCGTGCTGGGCGCCGCACTTGCGCTCTATCTGTTTCTGGCAATCGAAGCCTTCTGAAAAAACGGGGTCGCCCCATTACACTTTCCGTCCTCGACCTCGTTCCGGTGCGCAGCGGAGCCAGCGCGCGAGAGGCGATGCAGGAATCGGTCGACCTCGCTCGCCTGGCCGAGCGGCTGGGGTTCGTACGGTACTGGTTCGCGGAGCACCACGGCATAGCCAGCATCGCGAGCTCGGTACCCGAGATTCTGATCGAGCATGTCGCGTCAGCTACCTCCCGCATCCGCGTGGGGTCGGGCGGGATCATGTTGCCCAACCATCCACCGTTGCGAGTGGCGGAAGCGTTCCACACCCTCGAGACGCTGCATCCCAACCGCATCGACCTGGGTTTGGGGCGCGCACCTGGCACCGACCCGGCGACGTCGCGCGCGCTCAGGCCCTTCGACGGCGAGTTGTTTCCCGAGCAGGTCAAGGAGATGCTGGCGCTGTCCCGACGGCAATTTCCAGCCGACCATCCCTTTGCATCGGTGCGTGTCGTACCAGACGGCGTGACGTTGCCGCCGATCTGGGTGCTCGCCTCGAGTGGCGCGACTGCCGCGTTCGCTGGATCGATGGGCATGGGCTACGGCTTTGCCCGCCACTTCAGTCCGACGCCACCCGGGCCGGCGATTCGCGCGTATCGTGAGCACTTTCAGCCGTCGATGCAGTTCCCTGCGCCTCACGTGATCCTTGGCGTGTCGGTCATCTGTGCGCCGACGGCCGAGGAGGCGGAGTACCTGGCGTCTTCATCCGATCTCGGGTGGGTTCGACTTCATCGGCGCGAGTTTCTCCCCCTGCCCAGCCCGGAGGAGGCGAGCCGCTACGTGTACTCGCCGCAGGAGCGGGTGGTTGTCGAGATGAATCGAGCGCGGCATTTCATCGGCACGCCGGAAAAGGTCGCTCACATGATTCGTAACATCACATCAGATCTGCAGGTCGACGAAGTGATGATCACGTCGATGGTCTACGGACGGATGGAGCGCTTTCGCGGTTACGAGCTGATCGCCCAGGAACTTGGTCCCGCACGGGTGTCAGGCAGTGAATCGTGAACGCGGGTGGCAGACCGTACAGGCGCGGGCGGGTGGCAGACCGTACACGGGTGTCAGGCAGTGAATCGTGAACGCGGGTGGCAGACCGTACAGGTGTCAGGCAGTGAATCGTGAACGACGGCCCCACGGAAGCGCGAAGCTGCTTTGACTAGCCGGGATGCGCAGATAGATTTCTGGATTTCGAGCGCTCCCTGTGGCCGTTCGACCACCCGACACGATCGATAACCCAACAAAATCGAGCGCCGGCCGGCGGCAAGGATCTTGGGTAAGACCGGGGCGTGCTGAAAGTCGAACTGCACGCGCACACCTCCGACGACCCCTTCGACGACATCCCGCATTCGACGCCCCAGCTCATCGAGCGCGCCGCCGAACTCGGCTATCAGGCTGTGGCAGTCACGCTGCACGACCGTCAGCTCGATGTGCGGCCGTTCGCCTCGTACGCAAAAGACCGTGGCATCACGCTCATTCCAGGCATCGAGCGGACGATCGAAGGGCGGCACGTGCTGCTGCTGAACTTCAGTTCCGCGACCGAGTCAGTACACTGCTTCGACGACCTTGCACGACTGAAGTCACGCGAACGGGGCGTCGTCATCGCGCCGCATCCCTTCTACCCGATCGGCTCGTCTCTGCGGGAGAAGATGGACCGGCACGCGGAGTTGTTCGACGCCGTCGAATACAATGCCATGTTCACGTCGCTGCTGAATTTCAACACGCCGGCGGCGCGATGGGCACACGCGCATGGCAAGCCGGTGGTCGGCAACGGTGACATTCATCGACTCCGTCAGCTCGGCTCGACCTACTCTCTGGTGGAGGCGGATGCGGATCCGGACGCGATTTGCGAAGCGATTCGCGACATGCGCGTCGATGTTCACGCGCAGCCCCTCTCGATTCCCACCGCCGCCGTGATCATGAGCCAGCTCCTGGCTGGAGACCTCGCGAAAGGGCGGCTCCGGCAGGTCCTGGCCGGCCACCCCTGACCAGACGCACCGGCCAGCTACAATACTAGCGAGGCGCTGCCTCAGACTGCCTCGCCAGTCGCAGCGCCTTCTGGCCCCGCTCTTGGTTTCCCCTCACTGCGCGCGATGGGGTGGCCTTCGCGGGGCACGCCGTCTTGACTGGGGAAAACTTGACTCAGTTGTCAGCAATTCAGCAGGTCAAGCCGGCGAGGGACTCGCGTGTCCGTGGGGTGATCCGGTGCTTGTCACTGCCGAATTAACACAGCTTCTCCACAACGTGTTAACCAGCCGCGTCTACGACGTGGCGCGCGAGACGCCGCTCGATGCGGCGCCGCGACTGTCGGAGCGGCTCGCCAACGAGGTGCTGCTGAAGCGCGAGGACTTGCAGCCGGTCTTCAGCTTCAAATTGCGCGGTGCCTACAACAAGATCGCGCACCTCTCGGACAAGGAGCGCGCGCGCGGCATCATCGCCGCCAGCGCGGGCAACCACGCCCAGGGCGTCGCGTATTCGGCGCAGAAGCTACAGCTCCGCGCCATCATTGTCATGCCCCAGACGACGCCGCGGATCAAGGTGGATGCCGTGCGGTCGATGGGCGCGGAAGTCGTACTGGCCGGCGACAGCTACGCCGAAGCCAAGGCACATTGCGACACCCTGGTCGAGCAGACCGGGATGACATTCATTCATCCGTTCGACGATCCGCTGGTGATCGCGGGGCAAGGGACGATCGGCGCCGAGATCCTGCGTCACAGTCAGGATCGGTTGTCGGCCGTGTTCGTGCCGGTGGGCGGCGGCGGTCTCATCTCGGGCATCGCCGGGTACATCAAGGCGCTGCGGCCGGATGTGAAAGTCATCGGCGTCGAACCGTTCGAGGCCGACGCGATGTATCGCTCGATGGCGGTCGGTCGCCGGGTGCAACTGGAGCACGTCGGCATCTTTGCCGACGGCGTGGCGGTGCGCGAAGTCGGGGAACGCACGTTCGCGATCGTGCAGCAGGCGGTGGACGAGATTCTGCGCGTGACCAACGACGAGATCTGCGGCGCGATCAAGGATGTCTTTGACGATACGCGAACAGTCATGGAGCCGGCTGGCGCGCTCGCGGTTGCAGGGATGAAGACGTGGGTTGAACGCGAGGGCGCTCGCAATCAGTCACTGGTTGCGCTGCTGAGCGGTGCGAACATCAACTTCGATCGCCTGCGTTTCGTCGCCGAGCGGGCCGAGGTTGGGGAAGCGCGTGAAGCCCTCATTGCGATCACTCTCCCGGAGAGGCCAGGGTCGTTCCAGAAGTTCTGCTCGGTGATCGGGCGCAGGACGGTGACCGAGTTCAACTATCGGTTGAGTGGACGGCAGCAGGCGCATATCTTCGTCGGCTTCGCGACGCAGTCACGGCAGGATGGCGCCGCACTCGCAGCGCAGCTTGCCGCAGCGGGTTACGAGACGGTCGATCTCACCGATAACGAACTCGCCAAACTGCACGTGCGACACATGGTCGGTGGGCATGCCCCCGAGGCGCGCGACGAACGGCTCTGCCGATTTGAATTTCCGGAGCGGCCTGGTGCCCTCGGACAGTTCCTCGAGAAACTTGGCGGGCGTTGGAACATCAGCCTGTTCCACTATCGCAATCACGGCGCGGACTTCGGCCGCGTGCTCGCGGGCTTCGAGGTCAGCGACGCCGACATGCCAGCGTTTCGAGCGTTCCTCGACGAGCTCGCCTATCCCTATACACCGGAGTACGACAACCCGGCGTACAAATTCTTTCTGGGATGATCCCCCTTCGCGATCCGCCGGGTCCACAGAACAGGACCCGGCCTACGCTGAAGATGACGACTCACAACGACCACATGCGCGCCGCCCTCGACCAGGCGCGCCTCGCGCTGGCGGCGGGAGAGGTCCCGATTGGAGCCGTGCTCGCGGTCGATGAGGACATCATCGCGCGCGCTTTCAATCAGCCCATTTCGGCACACGATCCGACCGCTCATGCCGAAGTGCTCGTGCTGCGCGATGCGGCGCGCGTGCTCGGCAACTACCGTCTGACCGAGGCCACCGTGTATGTCACGGTCGAGCCCTGTCTCATGTGTGTAGGCGCGCTCGTGCACGCGCGCGTCCGCGAAGTCGTGTACGGGACGCCGGAGCCGAAGACCGGCGCGCTCGTGTCGACACTCAAAGCGCTCGAGTCGCCGGGCCTGAACCATCGTTTCGCGGTCACAAGTGGTGTGCTCGAAGACGACTGCCGCGCGATCATTCAGGAATTCTTTCGCGAAAAGCGGCGTGCCGGAGGCGAGGGAACGGGGAAGGTATAATGAAATGTTCGCTCGTCTCGTAGAGGCGGGTCTTTAGACCTGCCTGTTCACACGACCGGAGAGGTACCGAAGTGGTCGTAACGGGGGCGCCTCGAAAGCGTCTTGTCCCGTAAGGGGCACGTGGGTTCGAATCCCACCCTCTCCGCCAGTATTTAGAATCTGTTAAGTATTTTGAGATCCTTCTAGGAATCCTCCCTCATTTAGATCCTCATTCAATGTCCTGTAGGGTGCTTGCCGAGTGCCCCGGACTTCGAGCGATAGTTATCAAACGACGGCTCGGTTTCGACGGCCCATTGAACCTGAAGCCTCGTTCCGATGGGGTGCACGGTTGCGGAGAAGTTATTCCACGTGGCGCCCAAGTCGCTCAAACGTCCACTCAGCAAACGAACATGAGTGAGCGGGAGGACATAGCGAGCCTGTGACAATGCGATCACAACGTGCGAGAAGAAGAGAGCAGCGCGCTGTCGCCGCGTTTTGCACGCCGTCTGAGTGGGGTGCCCGGAATGCCACACGTTACGCGGCAGCTGGACGGCCCCTGTTAAACCCGCAGGTCACGGTCGAGCAAATCCTCGAGTCGTATCGGCAGAAGCACCTAGCGGGCGATCCGTTCGCTCTATGGAAGGCGTACTACGAGTGCCGATTTAGAGAGCGTCTCCTCGATTCGTGGATGGTGGAGGCTCTCGATCAGATTGCCGGCCGATTGTTGTACGAAACGATCCGCGCTGGAAGACACGTCGCGGGCTCCCACCCTCCAGTGCACTGGACTCGGACTATTGCTCGCGTTTTTGGGTTCACCCCTGACCCGCGCGGCGTCACACCTCACTCACCCGAGGCACACTTCGGACAACGTCGATTGACAAACGGGGACATGGAAGACTCCACGCATGGGCGCACCCACCTCCGCGAGCGCGCTGACCAGTCGATCAGTTGTTGTTAGTTACGCGACCGCCCGCGACGGGCGTCACTCTTCATCGACCGTGTCGTCATCCTCCTCGTCGTCGCTCTCATCTTCATCATTTTCGTCGTCGTCGTCCTCGTCTTCGTCCTCATCTTCACCTTCGGATTGCACCTCCGCAGTCGCTGGCTCGTCACCGATAACGATTCGCGGGAGCTTCTCGTCCTTCTCTTTTGGCTCTTGGAGTGTCTTGGAATCAGCCATATTTGATCTTCCTCCTCACTTGTAGAAGAGGTAGCCGGCACTCTGCAGACCTCTCTCACTGAACCAAAGCATGCGCCATGCCCGTTGTATCCCACATGTCCCCGAAGCTACGTCTTGTGCCAACCAACACACGGTACGCGTTGCGTCAATTGAGCTACTGGCGTTATCCGATAGCCTATGGTTATCAGAAATACGGTACGCGTTGCGGCGATCGAGTTCTAGCCTAATGCCACATCGCCTGCAATGATGGCCGAAGTTCGGACGACAAGCACCGCTAGGCAGATCACGGACCGTTATCTTCTCGGGCTCGAGCGACGACATGGTGGCCATGTGATCGCCTTTGACCTGGTCGCGGCCGGCGGCAACGACGCCAAGAACCTCAGCGTACGCATTCCGTCAGGTCAACACTGCGGGTTTTCGATCCGCGCAGAAGTCAGTCGGGCTCGCGGCGGGGGGCGGCCGGCCGTCCCCATAGGCGGGGTAGCACCGGCCACCCGACGGAAATCACCGCGTGCGGATCCGCTGATGCGCGCCAGTGACCATTACGCCAGCGGGCGCCAACACCATCGCTCGGATCTCGCGGCCGTTGTCGACGATAACCAGGTGCGACCAGCCCACCTCATACCCTGACACCGGATGTTTACGACTTGGTTCATCGTCACCGGCGCACTGCTCATCAGCATGGCGCTCGCCGGCTCCGCTCTGAGGCGGGCGCCACTGACCGCATCGATGTTCTATCTCGCAGTCGGTGCCGCTTTAGGACCCTGGGGTGCAGGCCTTCTGCACGTGAACCCGGTGGAGGACGCCTCGATTGTCGAGCGCCTGACCGAGATTGCCGTCATCATTTCGCTGTTCACCGCCGGGTTGAAGCTGCGGTTGCCAGCGTCCGATCAGCGCTGGCGTGCACCGATTCTGCTGGCGGCGCTCGGGATGGTGCTCACCATCGGGGGCATCGCGGCGTTCGCGGTGGCGGCGCTTGATCTGCCGATGGGTGCGGCGGTGTTGCTTGGTGCGCTGCTCGCGCCGACGGATCCGGTCTTAGCGTCTGACGTACAGGTGTCACACGAGCACGATGCTGAACCGGTCCGCTTCAGTCTGACCGGAGAGGCGGGACTGAATGATGGCACCGCGTTCCCCTTCGTCATGCTGGGTCTTGGACTGATGGGTACTCACCCGATTGGCGCCTACGGCTGGCGCTGGCTCACCGCGGACCTCGCGTGGGCGATAGCCGCGGGCCTCGCCGTCGGGACCCTCTCCGGGGCCGGCATCGGGAAGCTCGTCATCTACTTGAGGCGCGTCCATCGCGAGGCGGTTGGACTCGACGAGTTCCTTGCTCTTGGACTGATCGCGCTTTCGTATGGGATCGCACTGCTGCTTCACGCCTATGGCTTTCTCGCCGTGTTCGCCGCAGGGCTGTCGGTGAGACGTATCGAGCGAGAGCACACAGAGGTCACGCCACGCGCGGATGTCGAACATGCTGGGGCCAGCACCGAAGAACAGGCGACGCATCCCAGTACCGCCCCTGCCTACATGGCGCGTGCAGTCCTTAGTTTCAACGAGCAACTGGAGCGCCTGGGGGAATTGGCCGTCGTTCTCGTCGTTGGCGCCATGCTGGCGGATATCGAGGTGGTGGGACCCGGCATTTGGCTGGCGCTCACGCTGTTTGTGGTGATCCGGCCGGCGGCGACGCTGCTCACGCTCTTCCGCGCGCCCTTGTCAAGACCACAGCGCGCGTTCATTGCATGGTTCGGCGTGCGCGGGGTTGGCTCGATTTACTACCTTGCCTACGCGTTGTCGCATGGAGTAGCCACGCCGGCAGGTCGGATGCTCGCGGATGTCACGCTCGTCGTCGTCGCCGGATCGATTGTCCTGCACGGCATCTCGGTGACGCCGCTGATGCAGCGGTATTCAGCGTTCATTGGTGAGCGTCGACGACAATAGATTCACCGCCCTTGTGACGATCGTATCGTGTGAGTCGTGCCCTGCCGGCAGTGCCTGCGACCCCTCGTAGCGTGCCGCCCGGAGTTGCCCTTTCGTTGCCGACTGGTTGAACGCTCGTTGAATGCCTTCTTTTCAACGCATGCGCGTCCTCGCGCACGCCGCCATCGTGCAGATGATGTATCGCCGAGAGCCTTGTACAACGAGGAGCGGCTGATCGAGACCGCTGGTCTCGGGCACCTGCACGCCCTCTTCGCGCAAGTCCCAGTCGACTCTACTGGCCTGATCCAACGGATCGATCTCGTCGCGGTCAACTCCCGCGCCGAACGGCGAGATCATGCCCTGGCGATGTTTCGCGAAACCTTAGGAAAACCTTCCGGACGGCAGGGCCTTCGAGTCCATACGATTCGCGTCTGGAGATCGGCGTGGAGTTCGACCGCGAACCTCAGGAGATCGCGAAATGAAAGAATCATTGCTGCAATCGCCTTTAGCGTTTTAGTACCGCTCGTTGCACGTGCCCAGGAGGTGGATGTCATCGCGCGAAACAAGGAAGTCATTCGTCAGAACCTGGCGCACATCTGCGGCGGTGACGTGAAAGCGGCAGCCGCTGATTTCGCGGAGAACGCGGACAACTTCGGTCGTCCGGTGGGACGTGAGGGCATTCAGCGGACGCTCGAGGACATCCTCACGACGTTTCCTGACTACTGCTTGAGGATTGTCGAAATGGTTGCTGTGGGGGACGCGGTTATCGTCCGATGCAACGTCACTGGGACGCACCTCGGCATGGCCAAGCGCCCGGCGAACGGCGGAGGGTTAGTTGGCGTCAAGCCAGAGGGCAAGCGGCACGAAATCACGCACATCCACTTCTACACCTTGCGCGACGGCAAGATCGTCCAGCACTACGCCAATCGTGATGACCTGGGGATGATGCGTCAGCTGGGCTGGCGCCGCCGGTCCCGACTGCGAGCGTATCGCCGGCAAAGTGAGCGGCTCGAGGTCGGGCGTTCGCGCGCCACGCAACCTCACACGCGGTATGCCATGCTTCTTGCGCAGCCGAGCAAACACCTGCCGCGCAGGCTTGGTGCGACCGGCCTCACGTCCGCCAGTCCTCCTGGATCCCTTCGATGGGCTTCGACGCGGTCGAGGAGGCGCTTGGTAAGCCGCGGCATCCTGGGACCACGAGCTCGGCCTGCCGTTGTGGGTAAGGACAAGGGAGCACGTAGGGGCAACCCCGGACACAGCCAAGGGGCTGCCTTTGGATTGCCGCGCCAGTTCCCGACCCTACCGGATAACAGGCGACGTCGTCAGGTATCCGACTACCTGTGCCCGCAGTGGCCTCAAGTTGACAATGCCTGAAGCGCTTCGCTATCGCGCCTCGCCCCCGCGAGGCTTGTAGAAGACGAACTCACCGATCTCGACCGTCTTGGTGTATTCCGCGGCCCAACCTGGCGTCGCATTCCGTTGATGGAAATACAGCGCGCCGCCCGTTCGATCCGTTAGTTGAAGGTTGAGCGCCTTTCGCGCGATCTCCTTGGCGGTCGCGTAAGACTCGTCCTCCTTCGCTTGATCGGAACGGCCATCACACCACCACGAGAACTGGCAGGAACCCTGTTCGCGGCCTTGCCTCACAACGTTACAAATAGTGTTTGGAAAGCCCTGATGGCCAAGCCGGTTCATGACGACATTAGCGATTGCTTCCCTGTCGACAGTCGCCTCGCCTCTGGCCTCCCAATAGATGGTGCGCGCAAGACAGGTGATCGCATCGTCCAACGGCTCCCCGCCGGACGGATCGACCGCCTGCGCTTCAGGCTTGTTGATCATCTCGGATGGAGAGGGAGGCGCTTTGTTGCCGGCGGCCGCAGCGTTCTGTTCCAGCGCCTCCGCCTTTTTCTCGGTGGCTGCCGGGCCGGTGGCTGACGGCTGCTGGGAATGGTCGACCTCGGCCGGTTGGCAGCCAGCGAGACACACGATCGCAACGTAGGCCGCAACCCGTATCCGGCGCATCAGTCGACCTCGCAAACAATTCAAACGCTCACTGATAGCTTCGCACCAGCGTAGAACCGTTGCCGACCAACGCCTGGTCGCACACGCGCCATGTTTACACGGTGAACGATTCGCGCGGACGTCAGTCTACTTCGGAACAGCGATGAACGCTGCGTCGTGGACGGTGTGCCTACCGATCATCGCAATGGACATCGTCAGGCTCGAATGTCGGTCAGCAAGCAGAGGATCCCTGTGGTCGTCGTGCCCGAGCGTGCCACCGAGCGCCAGGCCGGATCGGCAGGCGTGCTCGAACATCTGGCACCTCGTGCGGGTCTACGAACAACACGGTATCAAGCCGCGGCGAACCTGGCTGTTCATAACGCACCCATCACTGTTCATCTGTGGCTGTCGAAAACTCGAAATGAGGCGGCGGAGCCGAGCGGCTGGAGATCGCGCGCTGCGTTCGCTCCGACCTCATCCTCGAGATTCGCTTTAGCGCGCCTGCCTACTTCACCCTGGGCGGGGGCAGTTTCGGACTGCAGATCGGAGCCGAGTCAACGGACTTCGTGATGCTCTTCATGAACAAGGACGGCCTGAACAGCCTGCTCTCGAATGAGTTCACGCTGGGCGGCGATGCGTCGGTGGCCGCCGGGCCCGTCGGTCGGCAGGCCGGAGCAGCGACCGATCTGAAGCTCAACGCCCAGATCCTCTCCTACTCGCGCAGCCAGGGCCTGTTTGCCGGACTCGAGCTCAAGGGCGTCGTGATCAAGGCGGACAAGGATGACATGCGCGACGTGTACGGCGCAGGCGTCACAGCCAAAGAAGTACTGAAGGACAACAAGGTCACAGCGCCCATCGGGGTGCGGGCGTTCCCGAACGCGCTCGGACGCTACTCGTCGCGCAACGCCACGGAATAGCGTCCCATGTAGATCGCACCCACCGGCGCGGTCGTGGTGTCGCGCCGGTAGACCCGTCGAGAATCGACGCGTCGTTCTCACTCAACGACGATTTCGTCAAGGAGAAGCCATGACTACCATTCTGTTCGCCGTGCTCGCGTTGATGTTCGTGGTCGCGATGCCGACGTGGCGACACAGTCGGAACTGGGGTTACTACCCCAGCGGAGGCGTTGGCCTGGTACTGCTGGTCCTCGTCGTCCTGATGCTGTCAGGTCGACTCTAACGATCGAGGCCCCGCTGTGCGGATGTACGTGAAGAATGTCGCCCTCTTCTGCGGGGCCATCATCGCGGCGGTCTCTGCGTGCGCGATCGTAATAATGGCCGCCGAGGTCCGCTACGTCTATTTCGACCGCCACAACCTGCCGGACCTCGGACTCTTCATGCGCGTCGAGTTCTCGACCGTCGGCCACATCTACGATGCCAGCGACCGGCCGCTCATCGAGCTGGCCCGGGAGCGGCGCGCGATCTCGCGCTACGAGGACATTCCGCCCGTCGTCCGTGATGCGATCCTGTCCGCCGAGGACAAGCGCTTCTTCTCTCACAATGGCATCGACTATCTGAGCCTGCCACGCGTGCTCGGGAAAGTCAGAGTCGGTATGCTGGCCGGGCGACTCGCACGGGGTGCCCGTCACGACGAACTCCGCGGCTCGGCGCTCTTCCCGCAAGGCGGGTCCACGATCACGCAACAACTTGTGCGTGGCAATTTCCTTCGCGGCGTCACGGCGCGGGAGAACAGCTACGAGCTTCGACCGACCGGGCTCGCGGCAGGGGCGCTGTCATCGGTCATGGGCGCACGTAGCGTCAACATGCTCGCCCGGAAGCGCGAGGAAATGCGGCTCTCGTTCTGGCTCGAGCGGGAGATGCGGAACGAGTTCGGATCGAAGCAACGTGCGAAGGAAGAGATTCTGGCCCGGTACGCCACGTTTGTGTACATGGGCAACGGGCAGTACGGCTTCGCGAGGGCGGCCGAGTATTACTTCGGCCGGCAACTCGCGACCTTCACCATCGACGACGCCGACAAAGCCGCCTTGCTCGCGGGCATTGCCAAGTCGCCTCGCGACTACGCGCCGAGCGCCAAGGACGAGTCCCTCGTCCTGCGCCGCCGAAACCAGACGCTGATGTTGATGCGGGAGAATGGGTTCCTGTCACCCGAGGCAACGGCGCGCGCCGTCTCGCGCGCACTCGACGTCGTGCGCCGCGACACGCCCACATCGCTTGCGCCGGCCGTCGTGGAGCATGTGCTCGAGGAGCTCGCCGTCCGCCACGCCGGCATCGGTGTCGAAGATCTCCTGCAGGGACGAATCCAGGTCTACGCGACAGCGGACGCGCGCGTACAGCAGATCGTCAACGACGCGTTGGAGCACGGCCTCGCCCGCTACGAAAAGCGGCATCCGCGGGCGCGTGGGTTGATCCAGGGCTCGGTCGTGGTGCTGCACAACCGCGATGGACGGATCCTCGCCGAGGCGGGTGGACGACGGGTCTTCAACGGCCGCTCGGCCTCCTACAGCGACTACAACCGGGTTACCAAGTCGTTGCGACAGCCCGGATCTGCGATGAAGCCGATGGTGTATCTCGCAGCGTTTCGATCAGGAGACTTCACGCTCGAGACGATGGTGCCCGATGAACCGATCAGCGTCCCGAACGGAGACGCGAGCCCCGACAAATGGATCTCGAACTACGACGGCCGCTTCAAGGGGCCGATCCCCGTCCGTCAGGCGCTGGCCGAATCTAGGAATGCCGTCGCGATGTGGATCGCGACGAAGATTGGAATCGATCGAGTGCTGCGCACGTCCCGTAGCCTCGGCATCAGGACGCCGCTCCAACCCTACCCCACGACGGCGCTGGGCGCGTCCGAGGTCAACCTCCTGGAGCTTGCTAATGCGTATCGCACGATGGCCTCTGGCATCGTGGCGGAGCCGTACTCGATCCGGGCCGTGCTGAGGGACTCTGGAGAGATCCTCGCCGCACCCCGGCCTGTTCCCATGCCGCTCTCCATCGACCGCGGCTCGCTGTCGCTCATCCAGGAAGGCCTGCGAGGTGTGGTGCTCCTGCCCACGGGCACGGCGCATGCCCTGGCGTCTCGCGGATTTCCGCTTGCGGTCATGGGTAAGACCGGCACGACGAGTGACTTCAGGGATGCCATCTTTGTGGGCTCGACCTACGGTCCGGATGGCATCACGGCGGCAGTCAGAATCGGCTTCGACGACGGCCGTTCACTGGGATCGCGAGAAACCGGCAGCCGATTGGCGCTGCCGGTCTTTCAGGAACTGATGCTCGGCGTATACGGGGAGCAAATCGTGGGGGCTGCGCCAGCGTTTCCGGCGTCGATGGAAGACCGCATCACCGCCTCGCTGCTGCCGCTCACGACTGCTGTCGTGACGGACCTCCCCCAGATCGGCCTGCCCGCGCCACTGACGGCAGACCGTGTCAACGGCAGCGGCATTGTAGTACCACCGGGAATCGTCACCTCACGGTAGGCGGGACGCACGGTCCCGCCGAGAGTCCGCGCAGCCTCGCCATTCACGGAACGGAGAGGCGCATAGTCCTCTGACCGGCGCGCCGTCGGTGCCATTCTGGACACGTCGCAACATCCAGTCCTGTCAACAGAAGATTGTGAACACCGGTTCGCGTCTCCGGGCCAAGAGCCGGGTGTGCACTTCGCGACAGCACGCCGTCTTCATTCACCGTACCGTGGGGATCATGGGACTCAAACAGATGACGAATGTGCGTGGCTCTGAAAGCTACGTGACGGTCCGATCGACAGTTCGACAGAGCTACGCGAGCATATAGAACCTTGCCTGCGCAGCAACGGAGTGTGAGCGTGTCCCAATGACCGAGAAAAGGCTCAGCGGCATATCCACGCGGAGCCGCATTCAGTCCGCGCTCCGTGAGCTCATCAGAGCGCTCGATCGGCGCGTCCCACATCCGGAGCGGGCGGGTGAGATTCGCATTGCCAGAGACGCTCAGATGCTCAGACGCGAAGCAGTAGCCCGAATCGAGGAGCTGCAGCGCACGGGACCGAACGACACATGTACGACCAGGAGCTCGTCGAGGCGATCATGACCGATGATGGCGGCCCCGTCCAAGCGTGGGAGGCACATACGGTCGTGACGCAGTGGTCGGAAAGGACGTGAGTCGGAATGGTCACAGCCACGGATATCGTCCTGATGGGTTAAGCATCGGCGGGCGATTCGCGAGGCACCCGAGGCGACGTGGCCAACATCGCCAGACCGGCCGCAGCGGA
>Ga0075431_100000721_pt1 | contig 28516 bp, 26 predicted proteins | sample RhiMetdeltSRZDD5_FD_75297 | JGI IMG/M metagenome (GOLD analysis project Ga0075431, IMG submission 75297) | Populus rhizosphere microbial communities from Tennessee, USA - Rhizosphere MetaG P. deltoides SRZDD5 | ecosystem: Host-associated > Plants > Roots > Rhizosphere > Soil | place: USA... | reverse complement strand
CAGCTTGGACGCCATAGGATTCCCCCGAACTCTCTTCCGCTGTCGTGCCCGCCCCGCGAACCGGAAGAGTCGCGTTCTCGTCGGGGGCGAGGCCGGCCGATTCGCGGCCGGCAGTCAAAATTTTACACGTGCCTCGCAGAGGCGCAACCTCCGAAGCACGGCGCCGGTCAGTACGTGATCGCCGGAGCAGTGGTTGGCGCCTCGCCTACCTCAGCCGCGTGCGGTGGGCTCTGATCTTCAGCCCGTCCCTTCACGACGTCGGCCACCGACGGCGGCTTACGGGCCCGCGCACGGTGACGCACGTTGGCCGAGAGATCGAGCGCGGTGAGGACGAGTGCGAGAATCAGGACCGACCCGATGATCCAGCGCACGAGCATCAGACGTGCGCCTTCTCGATGAGGGGGTGGATCATGAGCACTCGTTTCATCGCGACCTCTCTTCGATGGGAGATCCCGCCGAAGCCGTCGAAAGGCGAGCAAGCGGAGTGCCACACGCGGCGCGCGAGAACCAACCGATTTTTCTCGGTGGGTGTGTTCGGAATCGTGTGGGTATCGGGCATTGCGCCCGGACACCCGTGCCGCGGGGACGCTAGCGAAACTCCTCGGGCCGGATCTGGTAGCCGATGATCTTGCGGTAGAGCGTCTTGGGATCGATCGCGAGCAGGGCCGCGGCCTTCCCGCGGTGACCACTCACCTGCCGGAGCGTGAGCACGATGTGTTGGCGTTCCATCGTCTCGAGGCTCGCGCCCGGGGCGCCGATCGGCGGCGGCGTCGCCGCAGATCCCAGCACCTCGGGCGGCAGGTCTTCGGATTGGATCTCGTCGCCGCGCGAGAGGATGACGGCGCGCTCGATGGCGTGCAGCAGCTCGCGCACGTTTCCGGGCCACCGATACGCCTCGAGCGCCGCGAGCGCCGCCGGGCTCAGTCGCTTGGCGCCATAAGCGGCGTTCGCCTCGATGAAGTACTGCGCCAGCAGCGCGATGTCCTCGGGCCGCTCGCGCAGCGGCGGTAGCGTCACCGTGATGGTATTGATCCGATAGTAGAGGTCCTGGCGGAACTCGCCCGCCTTCATCGCCTCCGCGAGGTCGCGATTGGTGGCCGCGATGATCCGCACGTCGACCGTGCGCGACCGCGTCGAGCCGACACGGAAGAACATGCCCGTCTCGAGCGCGCGCAGCAGCTTCACCTGGCTGTCGGGCTCCATCTCGCCGATTTCGTCAAGCAACAGCGTGCCGCCGTCGGCGAGATCGATGAGCCCCGGCTTGGCCGCAATGGCGCCGGTGAACGCGCCCTTCTCGTGGCCGAACAGCTCGGACTCCAGCACCTCGCGGGGAAGCGCGCCGCAGTGAATCGGCACGAACGGGCGCTGGGCGCGCGCCGAGCGCTCGTGGATGGCGCGCGCCACGAGCTCCTTGCCGGTGCCGCTCTCCCCCAGCACGAGGACCGCCGAGTCGGTCGGCGCCACGCGCTCGACCACCCGCATCACCTCGTGCATGCGCGGGCTCTTGGTGAGGATGCCGCCGAAGGGCGAGGCGCCCGGCGCGTGCGCGCGCAATGCCTGGTTGTCGCGCAGGAGCTGACCCTTCTCGGCGGCCTTTCGGATGACGACGTCGAGCTCCTCGATCTTCGTCGGCTTCGTGAGGTAGTCGTAGGCGCCGAGCTTCATGGCCTCCACGGCCGTGGCCACTTCCTGAAACCCCGTCATCACGATCACCTGCGGGTGCTCGGGAAACGCGCCGAGCTCGCGCAGGACCTCGATGCCTTCTTTGCGCGGCATCTTCATATCGAGGATCACGACGTCGTAGGCGGCGTCGCGCAGCCGTGTCAGCGCCGCTTCTCCATCGCCGACGCCCTCCACCTCATGCCCTTTACGCCCGAGCTCCCGCACCAGGAGCTCGCGCAGGCGGCTCTCGTCGTCGGCAACCAGCACGCGGATCGGACGGCTCATTGTGAGGAGTGCCTCCGTTCGATTGGTACGGCGATGCGAAACAGGCTGCCCTTGCCCGGCCGGGTCTGCACCTCGATCCGGCCGCCGTGATCGGTCACGAAGCCTTGCGCGATGGCGAGACCGAGACCCGTGCCCTGCCCCGGCGGCTTCGTGGTGAAGAAGGGATCGAAGATGCGGGCGAGGATGTCGTCGGAAATGCCCGGCCCCTCGTCTTCGAAATCCACCTCGACTTCATCCCGAACGGCGCGCGTGCGAATCGTGAGGCGCCCCTTGCCCTCCATCGCCTCCAGCCCGTTCGACGCGACACCGAGAAAGACCTGGCGGAACTGTCCCTCGTTGATGACCGTCGGCGGCAGGTCGTCGGCGAGCTCGGTGTGGAGTTGGCTCGCCGCAAACCGCGATTGGTGTGACAACAGCTCGATCGTCTTCTGCACCACCGTGTTGAGATCCGTCGGCGCCCGGCGATCGCCCGGCTCCCGCACGAACTGCAGGAGGCTGCCCGTGATCTCCTTGCAGCGGAACGCCTCTTCTTCGATGAGGGTCAGGTAGCCACGGAAATCCGTGAGCTCGGGCCGCTCGGCGAGCTCGCCCTCGCCGAGCCTCGCCGCCAGCGCCTCCGCGCAGCCGGCGATCGTCGCGAGCGGATTGTTCAGCTCGTGGGCGACGCCGGCCGAAAGCCGGCCTGCGGTGGTGAGCCGCTCCGTGAGCAGCATCTGGCGCTCGAGCTGCTTGGCGTGTGTCACGTCGGCCACCAGCAGCACGACGTGCGCGGCGGCGCCGGCCAGGGGAGCGACGGTCAAGCGCAAGACGCGCACGTCGCCCCCCGCCGCGATCTCGAATTCCACCGTCTCCACACGGCGGGTGGAGACGGCCGCGCGCAGGAAGGCCTCCGCCTCCGCCGTCCGCGCCGGTGGCAGCAGCGATGCGAACGGCTTGCCCAAGGGCGCATCGCCGAGCACGCCCGTCCCCGCGCGATTGGCGCGCACGATGGCGAGATCGGCATCCAGCACGAAGACTCCGAGGGGCAACGTCTCCAGCACCACCTCGACGAAGCGCTTCTGCTGGTCGAGCTGGCGGGTGCGATCGGCGACGCGCGCCTCCAGGCGCTCATAAAGCCGCGCATGCTCGACGGCGATGGCCGCCTGGTCGGCCAGGGCCATCAGCAGCTCCGCCTCGTCCGCCGAGAACTCGTGGACGTCGCGACGAAAAACGAGGATGGCGCCGATCGCGCGCTCGCCCACGCGGAGCGGCGCGGCCATCAGTGAGCGGAAGCCCTGCTGCCGTTGTAGCTCGGGGAACTGCACGCGCGGATCGTTCCACAGGTCGGCGCTGTACACGGGACGCCGCTCCGCCACCGCCCGCCCCGTGATTCCCTGCCCCTCCTGGACTCGGATGGTCGAGACCATGTCGTCGGGAAGGTCGAGGCTCGCGATCGACGAGAGCACCCCCTGCTCGTCGCGCATCATGATGCCGCACGAGGACACGTTGAGGACCGTGCGCGCCTGCTCCATGATGACGTGGATCGTGCGCGCGAGATCGAGGCTCGCGGTCACCGCCCGGCCCGCCTCGAGCAGCGCGCGTGTCTCACGCGCGCTGCGCACGCTCTCCTCGAAGAGCTGCGCGTTCTGGATCGCGATGCCCGCCTGCTCGGCGAAGGCCTCGAGCACACGCTGGTGATGTGTGGAGAACGCCGCGGGCCGCGTGGAAAATGCCGAGATGACGCCGAGCGGCGTCCCGGCCACGCGCAGCGGGACGCACAGCATCGAACGGATGCCCTCGCGCTCGTCGACGTCGAGCCGCGTGGAGCGCGGGTCGCGACGGACGTCGTCCACGCGGATCGCCTCGCCCGACTCGGCGCAGCGGCCCATGAGCCCCTCGCCGATCGGCATCGCGAGCGCGCGCCACTCCTCGCTCTTGTAGCCGTGGGCCGCGGCGTGGATCAGGTGCGTGCGCGTGGCGTCGAAGAGACCGATGCCGCAGCCGGTGCTGCCGATGAGCGCGCTCACCGAACCGCTGATCCGGTCGAGCACCGAGGCCACGTCCAGGCGCGCGGTGATGAGCTGGCTCGTGGTGTAGAGCGCGGCCAGCTCCTCGGCGCGCCGCCGGCTTTCGTCCACGAGGCGGCGCTGCTGGATGGCCGACGCGAGCGGCTGCGCCAGCTCGGCGGTCGTCTCGGCGTCTGCGTCGTCGAACGCCGCCGGCCGCGCGGCGACGAGGCTGACCGCCCCGAACACGCCGCCCTGGGTGACCAGCGGCACGAGCAGCGCCGCACGCCAGCCGCGAGCGCCGAGCGTCGCGCGGCTGGCGGCCGGGACATCGGGGTCGGCGAGGTCGTCCACGCGCACCGGCGCGCCGCTGGTCATCACGCGTTCGAGAAGCGTGCCCTCGAGGGGTAGCCGCACGTCGCGCATGATGCCGCCCGGCATCGTCCGTGTGGTCACGTCGAGCACCGCGAACTCACCGCGCTCCTCGTCGAGCAGCAACACCGCGACGGCGTCGAAGTCCACGAGCCGCGCCAGACCATCGGCGAAGGCGCCCAGCACGGCGTCCAGGACATGGCTCGAGCCGAGCAAGCGCGTGATCTCGGTGAGCAGCGCCGTGCGCAGCGCGCGACGATGCTGGCGCCACACGACCTCGATCGCGTGCCCGAGCTCGCGCCCGATACCCGAGGGCAACGCCGCGCGCCGCGGCGCGCGGCCGCGCCCGATCAACACGAGCCGGCCGACGCGCCGGGCCGGCGTGCCGAGCGGCACGTGCAGCGCGCGGGGCGGCGCGGCCGGCGTGTCGGTGAGCGCGGCGACGGCCCGGCGTGGGCCGACACTCACGACGACGGGCGCCGCGCGCTCGGGGCGCAGCTCCAGGAACCCGCCGGCGGCCCCCGTCAGCGCGACGAGCCGCCGGAGGAGAAGCGTCAGCGCCTCGTCGATCGACGGCGCCGCGGCCGCGGCCATCAAGAGGCCGGCGAGCTCACGACCGATGTTCGCCGGGGGACGACGACGTGCGGTCACGCAGCGCTTCCCCGTCGCATCATGGCGGCGTGAGGACTTTGCCGGGGAGGCTGCCGGTGTGCTCGCCGTTCTTCACGACGAACCGGCCGTTCACCACGACCTGCTCGATGCCGTCGGGATACCGATGCGGATCCTCGTACGTCGCGCGGTCGGCCACCCGGCGCGCGTCGAAGACGACGAGATCGGCCCGCGCGCCGGGACGCACGACGCCACGATCACGCAGACCGAGACGTGCCGCGGGCAGGCCCGTCATCTTGTGCACGGCCGTCGCCAGCGGGATCGTGCGCTGCTCGCGCGCGTACTCGCCCAGCACGCGCGGAAACGTCCCGTACGAGCGCGGGTGGGGCTTACCCTCGCCGAGCGGACCGTACGGCGCCAGCGAGCTGCCGTCCGAGCCGATCATGACGTGCGGATGCGCCAGCGCGGCGCGCAGATCCGCCTCGTCCAGCTGGAACAGGATCATGTACGCCTTGCCGGCTTCGTCGACGATGAGCTCGATCGCCATCTCGATCGGATCCATCCCGCTCGCGCGCGCGATCTCCGACAGCCGGCGGCCCTCCGCATCCTTGCGCCTGGCGCAGTAGGAAATCATGACGTTCTCCCAGCCGACACGGCTCACGATGCTCTCCGCCGACGGCGACTCGACGGCGGCGCGCACGCGCGCGCGCTCGACGGGATCCGTGAGGCGCTTGAGCATCGCGTCGATACCGCCTTCGAGCGCCCAGTCCGGCAGCAGGGTCCTGAGCGTCGTGCTCGACGCGGTGTAGGGATAGACGTCCGCGCGCACGTCCAAACCCTCCGCGCGCGCGGCATCGATGAGCGCCAGCGCCTTCGGCACGCCGCCCCAGTTCGGACGCCCGGCGGCCTTGACGTGGCTCACCTGCACCGCCAACTCCGCGTCGCGGCCCACACGAATCGCCTCGCTCACCGCGGTCAGCAGCGTGGCGCCCTCGCCGCGAATGTGGCTCGCGTAGAGGCCGCGCAGGCGCGCGGCGGCCCGCGCGATCGCGACGATCTCCTCGGTCTCCGCGTACGAGCCGGGCGCATAGATGAGTCCCGTGGACAAACCCCACGCGCCATCCTCCATCGCCCCGGCCATGAGGCGCTGCATGTGCGTCAGCTCCGCCGACGTCGGCGGTCGGCGCGCGAACCCCATGGCGGCGATGCGCAGCGTGCCGTGCCCGACGAGGTGCACGATGTTCAGCGCGGTGCCCTCGGCGTCGAACGCGCGGAGATACTCACCGAAGCTCGGCCACTCGAACGTCATGCCCCGCGGCACGTAGAGCGCGAATCCGCGCAGATCCTCGCGGAACTCCACCGACACCGGCGCCGGCGAGAAGCCGCAGTTGCCGACGACCTCGGTGGTCACGCCCTGACGGATCTTGGACTCCGCACGACGATTCGCCCACAGCCGCCAGTCCGAGTGCGAGTGCATGTCGATGAAGCCGGGCGCCACGACCTTGCCCGTGGCGTTGAGCGTCGTGCCGGCGCGCTCTCGGCTCAGATCACCGACCGCGGTGATGGTCTCGTCCGTCACGCCGACGTCGGCGCGCGAGCCGGACACGCCGGTCCCGTCGATCACGGTCGCGCCCTCGATCTTGAGGTCGAGCATTACCGTGCCATCGGCGGCGCCGGCGCGGGATCCAGCGCGCGCTCGCACCACAGCGCGGCGCCGAGCAGCCGCGTGTCCGCGCCCGGCGCCTGAACGAGCTGCAGCGCGAACGGCAACCCGGCCGTGGACAGGCCCGTCGGCAACGACATCGACGGCGCGCCGAGCGTCGACCACGGCTGGCAGAGCGAGGCGTCGCCCGTCCAGCCGAGGCCCGCCGGCGCGGGCGCCGGCGCCGTCGGGGAAAGCAGCGCATCGTGCTGTGCCAGCAGCGGCGCGACGTCGTCGCGAACGCGCGCGCGCGTGCGGCCGGCGGCGACATACTCGATGCCCGGACGCTTGAGCCCGCGCGCGAGCATCTCGGCCATGCCCGGCCCGTAGTCGCTCGCGTATTTGGCGAACATCGGCGCGTGATAGGTCGCCGCCTCGGTCTCGAGAGTGACCAACGCCGCGTCGGCGAGCTCGACGAACGATGCCGGCAGGCGCACATCCTCGACGCGCGCGCCGGCCCTGGCCAGGCGCTCGATCACCGCCTCGAGATGCTTGCGCATCTCGGTCTCGGCGCGAGCGAACAGCTCACGCGCAACGGCCAGACGCGGCGTCTGGATCGCCTCCGGCGTCAACGGGCGCCCGGCCATGACCGCCAGGACGAGCGCCGCGTCCTCGACCGAGCGGGCGAGCGGGCCGATGTGATCCAGCGAGTAGCCGAGGGGCACGACGCCCTCGAGCGGGACGAGACCGTTCGTGCCCTTGAGCCCGACGACACCGTTGTAGGCCGCGGGTCTCAAGATGGAGCCGACGGTTTGCGAGCCGAGCGCCACCGGCACCTCACGCGCCGCCACCGCCGCGGCAGAGCCGGACGACGAGCCGCCCGGGGTGTGCGCCGCGTTCCACGCATTCGTCGTGGGGGCCGGGTCACGGTAGGCGAACTGTGTCGTGTGGGTCTTGCCCAGGATGACAGCGCCGGCCGCGCGCAGTCGCGCCACGCACGTCGCATCCCGCGTCGGCCGCGTGTGCGCGAACTCGCGCGCGCCCGCCGTCGTCGGCAGGCCGGCGACGTCGATGATGTCCTTCACGCCGATGGGCACGCCGTGCAGCGGACCGAGCGTCGCGCCGCTGTGCACGGCGGCGTCCGCGGCGTGCGCGGCGGCCCGTGCGCCCGCCTCGTCGACGTGGATCCAGGCCTTGAGGACCGGATCGACCGCGCGGATACGTTGCAGACACGCGTCGACCAGGGCGGCCGACGTGGCCTCCCCCGCGCGGACGGCCGCCGCCGCCGCGCGAACACCGAGATCAGTGAAGCGCATCGAGCACCTCCGCCACCACCTCGAATCGTCCGAACGACGGCATGAGATAGGCGCCGGCGTAGCGGCGCCGCACCTCGCTCACCAGGGCCTGCGCCATCTCGATCCCCGCCCGCAGCGCTCCCTCGCCGGCCTCGCGCAGCCGCGCGCGCGCGGCGGCGGGCACCGTGATGCCGGGCACCTCGTTATGGAGGAACTCGGCGTGGCGGAACGAGTGCAGCGGCAGGATGCCGACGAGGACGGGCACGGGGATGCGTCCCGCGCGCGCCAGGAAGCGCTCCAGCGCCTCGAGGTCGTAGACCGGCTGGGTCTGCAGCCAGCGCGCGCCCGCCTCGATCTTCCGGTGCATGCGCTCGATCTCGCGATCGGCCTCCTCGGCGGCGGGGTTGAGGGCGGCGCCGATGCAGAACGCGGTGGCGTCACCGATGGAGCTGCCCGTCGCGTCGAGCCCTTCGTTCATCCGGTGCAAGATCCCGATGAGACCCACTCCGTCCACGTCGAAGACGGCCGTGGCATTCGCATAATCGCCCGTGCGCGGCGGATCGCCGGTCATGGCGAGGATGTTACGGATGTCGAGGGCGTGCGCGCCCAGGAGATCGGCCTGGATCCCCATGAGATTCCGGTCGCGACACGTGAAATGCATGTTCACGTCGAGCCCGGTGTGATCGCGGATCAGCAGCGCCGTGGCCAGCACCGACATCCGGACGCGGCCGAGCGAGCCGTCGTTGATGTCGACGATCTCGACGCCTTTGTCTTTGAGCAACTTCGCGCCCTGCACGAGCTTGTCGACGGTGTGACCGCGCGGCGGATCGAGCTCCACCGTCACCACGAACTCGCGCGCGTCCAGCTTGCGTCCGAGCGGCGTCGGCGGCAGGGTACGCGCGACACCGGGCATCTCGACGGCGGCCGGCCGCGGCGCGGCCGGGCGCGCGACGACTCTGCGCGGCGTCGGGCTCCGCCGATCGAGTGTTTCGCGCATGGCTGCGGTGTGTGCGGGCGTGGTGCCGCAGCAGCCGCCAACCAGACGCGCGCCCGTCTCGACCATCCGGCCGGCGTAGTCCGCCATGTAGCCGGGCGAGGATAAGTAGATGAGGCGCTCGCCGATCCGGCTCGGCAGTCCGGCGTTGGGCTGGATGGCCAGCGGCAGTCCGCCGGCGTCCGGCACCATGCGCTCGAGCACGTCGTAGAGGGTCGAAGAGCCGACGGAGCAGTTCGCGCCGAGCGCCTGCACGCCGAGGACGCTCAGGGTCCGGGCCACCTCGGCCGGCGACCGTCCCATGAACGTCACCCCTTCGTCGGTGAACGCCATCTGCGCGATCACCGGCAGATCCGTGATGGAGCGAATCGCGTCCACGGCGAGCGCGATCTCGGCCAGATCGGAAAACGTCTCGACGACGAAGGCGTCGACGCCGCCCTCGAGCAGCGCCTCCGCCTGCTCGCGGAACGCCTCGCGCGCCTCGTCCGCGGTCACGGTGCCGAGCGGCTCGAGATACTTGCCGAGCGGCCCCATGGACCCGAGCACCCACACGTCACGGCCGGCCGACTCGCGCACGTCGCGCGCGAGCCGCGCGCCGCGCCGGTTGATCTCGCGCACCTGCGCCTCGAGGCCGTGCACGGCGAGCTTGAAACGGTTGGCGCCGAACGTGTTCGTCTCGATGGCGTCGGCGCCGGCGGCGACGTAGTCGGCGTGAACGGCCTGCACCAGCTGCGCGTTGTTGAGATTGAGGACGTCGAAGCACGCGTCGAGCGGCACCCCGCGCGCGTACAGCACGGTGCCCATCGCGCCGTCGCAGAGCAACGCGCCCTCGGCGAGACGCTCGCTAAACGCGTGCGGCATGCGTGCGCCTCAGCGCGGCCAGCATTCGCGCGACGACCTGGTCGACGCCCAGGCCCTCGGTGTCCACCGTGAGATGGGCACGCGCGTAGTACGGCTCGCGCGCGCGGTAGAGCGCCTCGATCTCCGCCCGTGAGCGCTCCAACATGGGACGGCCGCCGATGCGCCCGGCGCGCTCGAGCAGGTCGGGCAGGTCGCCGCGCAGCCAGACGACGGTGCCGAGCGCGCGAAGCCCATCCATCCGGTCGTCGCGACAGGGCAGCCCACCACCGGTCGCGATCACGTCCCCCGACTTCAGCGCGAGCGCCTCGAGGACCTCGCCCTCCAGCCGTCGGAACGTGTCCTCGCCGGACTGGCGAAAGATGTCGGGAATCGAGCGCCCGTCGCGCGACACGATCATGTCGTCGGTCTCGATGAAACAGCGGCCGAGACGGCGCGCCAGCAGACGACCGCACACCGACTTCCCCGCGCCCATGAAGCCGACGATGACGACGTTGTCGCCCGCCATGTCACGCCATCGTATCACCGCGGACGCGTGACGCCGCCGACGCCCGGCCGCCCGCGGGTGCGGGCGGCCCAATTCGTAAGTGGCCGAATCGCCGCCGATCAGCCCGTCGATCTCCACGCGCCGGTCGGGGAGGACGCGGATCACGTCGACCACCTCCAGCAGGAGCGCGCGCCAGCCCTCCGGGGTCAGCTTCGACAGGCCTCGGCGCGCCTTGGCGGTGAGGCGCTCGATCGCGTCCGCGCGGTTCGCCCCGTCGTGGGCGGCGACCTTCGCCTCAGCGCGAGACGCACATCGTCGACCACCTGGCGGAATGAAACCGTCCGAGCCGCAGCTCGCGCACAAGCGCTTTCGCGCCATCGTTCGGCGCGCGGACACCGCGTACGCGGCGTATCTCGCGACCCTGCGGCCCCGCCGCCGCCGCGAGAGCCCGGACACCGATTGGGACGTGCTCGACGTCCCTCCGCCTCGGCGCAAGTTCGGCGCAGTCCGTCAGCGGGAAGGAGAGTCATGAGCAATGAGCAACCTCGCGCCGTCGAGTGCCGAGTCGCCTTGGTCTTTGGTCCAATGGGAGCCGCCGAGGAAACGCGTAACCTTGGAGGACGTTCCGAATGACCAACAGCGCGCCTCTAAAATTGCCCGATCTGACTGGCCTTCGTCATGGGAGCGCAGCGATGACCACGACTGAGAACACGCGATGAGATACGGATTCAACGAGATCCCAATCGACGAGTACACGGCCCTCTACCGCGTCTATCTCGCGTGCCTGGATGCGCGGTTGCGACTCCCGAAGCGAGTGAGCGACACAATGAAAGATGTCAAGCAGGCGTACGCCGCGCAAGGCGCCGACGAGGCAGGACACACCGCAGGCCGCGATAATGGGGCGCACTTGAGCACTCGCGCCCCTCATTTCACCGCGGCGAGGAGCACGTAGCGCAGCCCGCGCCGCCCGCGAGCCGTGAGATTGGGTCTCACGTCGGCGCGGGCGGCCGGGCGTTCGCTCAGGCTTTGGCCCGCAAAGCGGCGAGCACGCGATCGGGCAGCAGCGGCACCTGGCGGACGCGTGCACCCGTGGCGGCGAAGATCGCGTTGCTGAGCGCGGGCGCGATCGTCGTCGTGCCGGGCTCGCCGAGGCCCGTCGGATACTCCGTCGAGGGCACGATGTAGACCTCGGTCTCGGGCACCTCGTTCATCCTGAGGACCTGGTAATCGTGGAAGTTCGACTGCGCGAGCGCGCCGTTGGCGACGGTCCCGCGCTCCTTGAGCGCGTTGCTCACGCCGAACAGCAGCGAGCCCTCGATCTGTGAGCGCGCGCCATCCGGGTTGACGACAATGCCGCAGTCCACCGCACAGACGATCTTCTGCACCTCGACCTTGCCGGTCGTGGGATCGACGCGTGCCTGGACGACCGACGCGGTCCAGGTCGGCGTCTTCTTCTCCTGCGCGCTGACGCACGCGATGCCGCGCCCGGTATTCGGCGGCAGCGGAGTGCCCCAGCCGGCCTTTTCCGCCACGAGCGTGACCACCCGCGCGAGCCGCGGCGCACTGCCCAGCATCGACAGCCGGTACTGCACCGGATCGACGCCGGCGAGCTTCGCCAGCTCGTCCATGAACGTCTCGACGGCGAAGAACGTGTAGTTGGGCGCCACCGCCCGCACGTAGCCCACGGGAATGCCGGTCTCGACGGGCACCGCGCGCACGATCTGGTTGGGGATGTCGTACACGTGGTCCGCCCCGTTGAGCGCAAACTGATCGAGCCCCGTCTTCTTGTCGACGAAGTCCGGGCCCCAGCGTTTTCCGGGATGCGAGGCGATGACCGTCTTCTCCCACGCCACGATCTTGCCGTCGTTCCCGAGCCCGGCGCGCACGCTTTGCAGCGTCGCCGAGCGATAGAAATCGCGCTTGAGATCCTCTTCGCGCGAGCGGATCAGCTTCGCGGGCCGCTTCACCTCGCGCGCGATCAGCGCGGTCTCGACCATGATGTCGGGCTCCAGACGCCGGCCGAATCCGCCGCCGAGATACTGTTGGTGGATGCGGATTTTGGAGGCGTCCACGCCGAGCGTGGCGGCTAGCGTGCCGACGGCGAACGTCTGGAACTGGCTGCCGGTATAGATGTGGTAGACGCCGTCGGCGACGTTGACCACGCAGTTCATCGGCTCCATCTGCATGTGCGCGACGTAGTCCGTCGTGTACGTCGCTTCGTGGCGCCGCGCGGCGCCGCCCATCGCGGACTTGACGTCGCCCTGCTCGTGCCACGCCGTGGCGTTCGGATCCTTCGCGGCCTCCGCGAACTTCGCGAAGATCGACTCCGTGCTGACGTTGGCGTTCGGTCCCGGATCCCAGGTGATCTTGAGACCATCCCGGGCCTTGACGGCCGCCTCATAGGAGGTGGCAACGACCGCGACCAGCTGCGGCAGCGTGACCGTGGCGACATAGCCCTTCACGCGCTTGGCGGCGCTGTCGTCCACCGCGGTGCGCTTGGCGCCCTCCCGCACCGGCGGATAGACGACCTTGGCGTAGACCATGTTCGGCAGGAACGTGTCGATGCCGAACTTCGCCTTGCCCGTGACCTTCTCGGGAATGTCCAGACGTGGAATCCACTGACCGACGACGCGGTACTCGGAGGGCTTCTTGAGCGTGATCTGCTTGAGCTCGTCCTCCGAGAACGTCTTGGCGATCGGCACCCTCGCCACGATCTCGCCATAGCGCAGCGCGCGCCCGCTCGGCAGATGGCGCACGACTCCACGCTCGGCCACGCAGTCGGCCGGGCTCACATTCCAGGATTTCGCGGCGGCGTCGATGAGGGCGAGCCGGGCGGCGGCGCCAGCACGCGAGAGCGTGTCGAACGTCCAGTTCACCGACCAGCTGCCACCCGTCAGCATCAGGCCGTACTTGGGGTCGTTGGTCGGGTAGTCGATGCGGATGTCCTTCCAGTCCGCCTCGAGCTCTTCGGCGACGATCTGCGCCAGTGCGGTGCCGACGCCCTGGCCCATCTCCGCCTTCGTGATGTGCACCGTGACGAGGCCGTCGGGAGTGATCGTGAGCGCGGCGTTGGGATCGTACGCGGCGGCCGCATCGGCGGCGCCCGGACCGATGAGCGGGAAACGGATCGTCAGCGCGGCGCCGGCGGCCGCGGCCGAGGCGAGGAATGTGCGTCGCGTGAGGGATTTTTTCATGACCGCACCCCCTGCGCCGCGCGCTTGATCGCGCGCTTGATCCTCGGGTACGTCGCGCAGCGGCAGATGTTGCCCGACATCGCGGTCACGATGTCCTGGTCGCTCGGGTTGGGATTGCGCGCCAGCAGCGCCGCGGCCGACATGATCTGCCCCGACTGGCAGTAGCCGCACTGCGGCACCTGCTCGGCGATCCACGCGAGCTGCAGCGGGTGCCGTCCCGCGGGATCCAGGCCCTCGATCGTCGTGATCTTCTTGCCGGCCGCCTGCGCCACCGTCGTCTGGCACGAGCGAACGGCCTGGCCGTCGAGATGGACGGTGCAGGCGCCGCACTGCGCGACGCCGCACCCGAACTTCGTGCCGGTGAGCTGCAGCCGCTCGCGGATCACCCACAAGAGCGGCGTGCCGGGATCGACGTCGACGGTGTGAGACTTGCCGTTGATGAGCAATGTCGCCATGCGCGCCCCCTTCGTTGGAGGAAAAGGCAACGATGTGGCCGGGAGCCTAGCATGAAACGGCCGACGGAAGCGACGTTCAGCCGCGTCGCGGCTCGACCCAGAGCGTGCGCACGACCTCCCAGGCGCCGGCCGTGAACGGCACCGCGACGAGACCTCCGATGACGCCACCGAGATGGAAGCCCGCCACGAGGGCGACGAGGACGGCCAGCGGGTGCAGCCCGGTGGCGCGGCCGACGAAATAGGGCGCGAGCAGCTTTCCCTCGACGGTCTGACATCCGAACATCACGATCAGGGCGAGGCCGGCCTTGAGCAGCCCGTCGCTGAGCCCCGACAGCACCGCCAGCACGGCGGCCACGGTGGCGCCGACGAACGGCACGATATTGAAGACGGCGGCGAGGGCTCCGATGAGCAGCGCGTACTTCACGCTGATGATCGTCAGCACGATGGCGATCAGCACGCCGACGAAGAAGCTCGAGACGAGCTGGCCGCGCACGTAGCCGCCGACCCGGTCGATCACCGCGGGCGCCAAGCGCGTCGCCATCGCGCGGTGCTGGCGCGGCAACAGGGCGAGCAGCGTGCGGCCCACCTCACCCGCGTCGATGACGAAGTAGGCCGCGACGACCAGGACGGCCAGCACCTCGAATGCGGAGCCGACGGCGCCCGTGGTCAGCCGCATCGCGTTGCCCAGGAGGATTCCCGCGAGCCCCTCCACCCGACCGGCCTCGGGAGAGGGCAGCGAGGCGCCCCACTGCCCGAGCCAGTAATCAAACTTCCCGAGCCAGCCGCGGACGTTTTCGATCAGCTTCGGAAGCTGGTCGACGAACTGCGACCACTGCTCGCTGAGCGCCGGCCACAGCAGGCGACCCATCAGCGAGAACACGCCCGCTACGGCGACATAGACGGCGAGGACGACGACCCCGCGCGGCACCCGATAGCGCTCGCCGACGCGGGCGGCGGGCAGGATCGCCGCCGCGATGATCAGCGCGGTGAAGAGCAGCACCCACACCTGCCACGTCGCGAGGAACAACCAGACCGCCGCCGCAACGCCGAGGATCTGGAAGACCAGCGGCCACGGCAGGCGGGAGGGTAAGCTCGTCACGCCTTCATCATACGTGCCGCGGCGATGGGACTCAGCGATGGACGCTGCCGCGCGCGGGAGCGCGACGATACGCGCAGTCACGCATCCAGCAGCGCGCACACTGACTGACGTAGTGATCGACGCGCGCGTGCACGCCGGCGCCGACGAGCAGCGAGATCGATTTCCCCGGCGTCATGAAGCACGCGGCGTTCAGCGTCACTCCGATCGCCCCCGCGGGGCACAGCCGGAAGAGCGCGTGCTGCTCCGCGACGTCCCAGTCGGCGTAGCCGGGGCTGATGCGATTCGTCACGGCGAGGCCCGCGGCGAGCCCCTGGGCGCAGAGCACGTCGTTGACGTATTCAGCGAGGCTCTCGACGGCGCCGGAGCCGACGCTGTCGAGCATCGAGGCCAGCGGCAGCTCGCGCGACGCCCACAGCGCGGCGACGCGCTGCTCGAGCGCCTCACCGATCGTCACCACGCAGGCCGCCACGTGCTCGACGTCGCCCCAGCGCTCGGTCGTCCGCGGAATCGTGAGCGTCTCGCCGTCGACGTCGATCGTGTCGCGCGGCCGCGTGCGCGCGCGCCGCCACCGGACGACGGCGCGCGGCGCCATCAGTCGCGTGCCTTCCGTCATCGCGTCCTCGAACAGCGCGCGAACGTCGGGGGTGGGAACGTCCACACCCTTCTTGTAGCCCTGGAAGCGCAGCACCTCGTCGGGATCGATTGCGAGCGGAAGATCGGCGAGGACCTGGACGTCCTCGGACAGCATCACTTCTTTCGGCTTCGCACGACCTCGGAGATCAGCCGGATGTGCTCGGGGTTGGAGCCGCAGCAGGCGCCGACGATGTTGCAGCCGGCATCCAGCAGCGCGGGATACTCGCGGGCCATCGCCTCGGGGCCCAGCTCGTATGTCACGGTGTCGCCCGTGGTGATGGGCAGGCCGGCGTTCGGATACGCGACGAGCGGCGCGTCGGTCACCTGGCGCATCTCGCGGATGATGACGATCGCGCGATCGGGTCCGCGGCCGCAGTTCATCCCGACCACGTCCGCGCCGGCGGCGAGCAGGTTCTTCGCGACCTCGGCCGGGCTCTCGCCCCACATCGTGCGGTCGCGGTCGTGCAGTTCCTCGAACTGGAAGAACATCGTCGCCATCACGGGCAGGTCGGTCGCGGCCTTGCACGCGCGGATCGCCGCCGTCGCCTCCTGCGGGAACATCATCGTCTCGACGGCGAAGAGGTCGACGCCGCCTTCGGCGAGGGCCTCGGCCTGCTCCCTGAACGTCGCCTCGTACTCCTCGTCGGTGACACCCTCGTCGAGCGCGTAGTCCTGGGGCAGCCGACTCGTGGGCCCGATCGAGCCCGCGACGAAGCCGCCGCCCGGCGCCACCGAGCGCGCGAGTCGCGCGCCCTTGATGTTGAGCTCGCGCGTGCGATCGCCGAGCTGGTACTCGTTGAGCTTCAGGCGCGCGCCGCCGAAGGTGTTGGTCTCCACGATGTCGCTGCCGGCGTCGAAGTAGCCCTTGTGGATCCCGCCCACGACATCGGGGTGCGTGTCGTTCCACAGCTCGGGGCACGCGCCGTTGAGCAGACCAGCGGCGAAGAGCATGGTGCCGTAGCCGCCGTCGAACACCAGCGTGTCGCCGCGCTTGACGCGCTCGACGACCTCCCAGCCCCGCGGCTTCGTCATACCCGGGCGCTTTCCCGCCCGACGGTCGCCCCCACCAAGGCCTTGGCTTTGACCACCGCCAGCGTCGAGTCCCTGGCGTAACCGTCGGCGCCGATCTCGTCGCAGAACGCCTGGCTCACCGGCGCGCCCCCCACCATGACCTTCACGCGCTCGCGCAGGCCCGCCTTCACCAGCGCGTCGATCGTCCGCTTCATGCCCGGCATCGTCGTCGTCATCAGCGCGGAGATCCCGACGATGTTGGCGTTGTGCTCCTGGACGGCGGCCACGAATTTTTCCGGAGCGACGTCGCGGCCGAGATTGAACACCTTGAAGCCCGCGCCCTCGAGCATCATGGCCACGAGGTTCTTGCCGATGTCGTGCAGGTCGCCCTGCGCGGTGCCGATGACGACGACGCCGTGGTAGTCGCTGCCGGTGGCCGCGGCGGTGATGAGCGGCTTGAGGAGGTCGAGGCCGGCGTACATGGCCCGCGCGGAAAGCAACACCTGAGGAACGTAGTACTCGTTGCGGCGGAACTTCTCCCCGACCACGTCCATGCCCGGGATGAGCCCCTTGAAGATGAGATCCTTGGGGTCCATGGAGAGGGCGAGACCCTCACGGGTCTTGGCGGCGACGGTGTCCTTGTCACCGATGATCAGCGCCCGAGCCATCGTCGGATAGTCGAACGACTCGCTCATGCCCCTCCCGCGCTCGTCGTCGTGCTCAGCCGAGTTCTAACACGGGCCCGCGGGCGCGGCAATCACTTCAGGCGGTTGCGGAGGCTTCCGCAGTGCGCGGTGACGTGGACACCCATGGGTAGGTGCGCGGCCCGCCGCTCATCCGGCCCGCCCGGCAGCGTGTCGGTCATCGTCGACAATGTATGCTAGTATCGGCCGCGAATGAAGATACGAGTGCTCGGCGCCTATGGAGCCGAAGGACTCGGACAGCGGCCCACGTCCTTCCTCCTGAACGACCGGATTCTGATCGACGCCGGCACCGTAGGTGGAGCCCTGAGCCTGCCCGAGCACACGCACATCGAGCACGCGCTCATCACGCATCCACATCTCGACCACGTGGTCGGTCTCGCGTTCCTCACCGAGACGCTCGCATTCTCCGAGACGCGCGTGCCGCTGACGGTCGCGAGCCTGGAGCCCGTCGTGAACGGGCTGCGGACGGGCGTCTTCAACAACGTGGCGTGGCCGGACTTCGCCCAGATCCCCGTGGAGGCGCCGGTGATGCAGTACCGCACGCTCGTGGAGGACGCCGAGCAGCGCGTGGGCGACACCTGGGTCACGCCGGTGGCTGTCAACCATGCGGTGCCGACGACCGGCTTCATCGTGCACGACGGCAGCACCGGTTTCCTGTTCTCGGGCGACACCGGGCCCACCCAAGCGCTGTGGAAGGCGGCGCGCGGCCTGCGCGGTCTGCGCGGGGCGTTCCTCGAGTGCGCGTTCCCGAACCGGATGGCCAAGCTGGCCGCGGTCGCGGGACACCTGACGCCCGAGCTGGTCCTCCGTGAGCTGGACAAGCTGCCGCCGGACATTCCGGTGTGGATCTATCACGTCAAGCCGCAGTTCTATGACGAGATCGCCGAAGAGCTGTCGCGCGTCGAGCCCGCGCGCATCACCATCGTCGAGCAGGACAAGACCTACACGCTGTAGTCAGCGCGCCTGCGCCGCGATCTCCGGCACCAGCACCACGGTCTCACTCGACAGCTCCACGCGCACGCGCTCCCCGAGACGAAAGGTGCGTCCCTCGTGCTGCGGCGGCACCTCGACGCGCACCGGGATGGCGGCGCCGATGTCGACCTCGTAGAGCTGCCGCGCGCCCTCGAACACACGCAGGCTGACGACGCCGGGCAGCCCGGGCCCGCGGCCCAGCGCCGCGTCGGTCATCGACAAGAGCTCCGGCCGCAACACCAGAAGGCCCCGCCCACCCTCGCGATACTCGCCGATGCCCGCGACGGGCACGCGGTGCCCGCCCTCCGTCTCGACGACGACGCCGAGATCGCGCACCTCGACCACGCGCACCGGCAGGAAGTTCGCCGGGCCGAGCGCCTCCGCGACCACGCGTGTGCGGGGATGTTGATAGACGTCTGCCGGCTCGCCGAGCTGCGCGATCTCGCCCTCGTGCAGCACGGCGAGCCGGTCGGACAGCGCGAGCGCGTCGGCGGCGTCGCGCGTGACGTGGATCGTCGTGACGGCGAGATCGCGGTGCAGCTTAGCCAGCTCCAGGCGCAGCGTCTTGCGCGTGAGCGGATCGAGGTGCGCGAGCGGCTCGTCCAGCAGCAGCACGCGCGGCTCCGGCGCCAGCGCGCGCGCCAGCGCGAGTCGGCGTCGCTGCTCGAGCGTGAGCTCGGGCGGCCGTCGGTCCGGCACGCCCGCCAAATCGAGCCGTGTGAGCACGATCTCCACGCGGCGTGCGATGTCTTCCCTGCCCACGCCCTGCTGCTCGAGGCCGAAGGCCACGTGCTCGCGCACGCTCATGTGCCGCCAGAGCGCGCCTTCCTGGAACACGTAGCCGATGGACCGTGCCCCGGGCGCGAGCGTGGCGACGTCGTGCCCGTCGACGAGCACGCGGCCACTCGTGGGGGTCATGAAGCCCGCGACGGCGCGCAGCACGTCGGTCTTGCCCGAGTGCGGTGGGCCGAGGAACGTGAAGAACTCGCCGTAGCGGACGTGGACGCTGATTCCGGTGAGCCCGGGTGGGACGCCGCCGCGCGTGGCAAGCATCTCGAGACGGATATCGACGAGCGGCCGGCTCATGTGCGGCCGCCCGCGAGCGATGCGTGCCGCCGGCCCGCGGCGCGCGCCAGCGGCACACAGGCCACGCCGACCAGGGCGAGGGCGACGTAGAGCGCGGTCGGCGCCGCCCAGGCCAGCAGTGTGGTGGCCAGCACGGGCCCGATGAACGCGGCGCCGATCCGCGCGGAGTTCACGACGCCGATCGCGACGCCGCCGCTCGCCTGCGCGATGCGGGCGACGGCCAGAGGGAAGACGGGCGCCACGCACAGGACCTGAAAGAAGCGGAGCGTGCCGTAGACCCAGACGCTACGCGCCAGCGCGAGCGCGGCGACGAAGAGCGAGGACAGCACGAGGAGCCCGGCCAGCAGCCGCCGCTCCGGCACCAGGTCGGCGAGCCGCGAAGCCAGGACCGAGCCGAGCGCGGCGGCGACGGCCGAGGCGAAGATGACGAGGCCGCCGACCTCGAGCGTGCGGTCGTCGGCGACGCCGAGATCGTGGAGCACCCGCGGCAGGATCGAGGTGAGAAAGAAGATCTGCGTCGAGCCGCCTAGCACGATGCCCGCCACCGCGAGCACGCCGCTCCAGTCAGGCCGCGCGGCGCCCGGCGCCGCGGACGGACCATCGGTGGAATCGGGGACACCCCACCGCACCAGCGCGCCGCACCCGAAGAGGATGCCCGCTCCGACGACGAACGAGGCACGGAATCCCAGGCGCGCGGCGGCGATCGCGCCGACGAGCGGACCGATGACCTGCCCGATCGTCATTCCCGACTGGATCGCGGCCACCTGACGACGCACGTCGCGAGGATCGTCGGAGCGTCCGGCGCTCACGAAGGCGAAGGTGGAGGCCGCGCCCGTGACACCAAGCACGGCGCGACAGAGGAACAGCTCGATCAGGGTGCGTGCGGCGGCCGTGCCCAGGAACGCCAGGCCCTGCGTCACCTGCACCACCGCATAGAGCGTCCGTGGATTGCCGCGCTCGGCCCACCGGCCCCACAGCGGCGCCGTCACCACGGTGGCGAGCGGGGTGATACCCATGATCCAGCCCGTCCACGTCAGCGTGCCCGCGGCGTCCCACGTCGAGATGCGCTGGATGTGGAAGGGCAGGCTGATGTACACGAAGGACCAAGAGAACGACCCGAAGAACATGGCGAGCGGCAGGATGTGCCGCTCGTCAAATCGCGCCAGGGACACGACGCACAGTATAGAGGATGCTCTTCGAGCTGATGGTTGCGCGGATTCGCGATCTCCTGTACACAGTCGCTGGCATCCGCGTTGCGGATGATGACAGCAGCGTGAAGACACATCGTCGTTCCCGAGCATTCATCGCGGCGGCCGTGCTCGTCGCCGGCTGCGCGCACACGCCGACCGGGCCGAGCGTCATGGTGCTCGCGGGCACCGGCAAGAGCCTGGAACAGTTCCAGACGGACGACGGCACGTGCCGACAGATGGCCGGGCAAGAGCTGGGCAAGACACCCGGCGGCGACGTGCCGGCGCAGCGTCGCTACGACATGGCGTACATGCAGTGCATGTACGCCAAAGGGCACCAGGTGCCCGTGCCGGGTGGTCGGACGGGCTACAACAGCTCCGGCCAGCAGCAAGCGCCGCCGCCGCCGCGCTGAAGTCGCGACGGCGTGCGCGCGCCTGTCCTCAGGCCGCGCGATCCTGGTCCGTGTTCGCTGCCGTGTCGTGGCGCGTCGCGCCGACATCGGCGCGCTCGCGCATCAGCGTCAACAGCACCAGCCCGACCCCCACGAGCAGCCCCAGCACCACGAGTCCGCCGATCAGCACGAACGGGGTGAGATAGGGCGTCATGGCGGTGATGCTACACCCGGCCGGTCACGATGAGGGACCTCGACCACGATCGAACGCCCAGACGGTGACGCGATACTGGCTCGCCTGCCGAAGGTTCGGGATCTCATAGTAGACGCGCCCGAAGCTGGATACGGTCCCCGGCACCCACTCGATCTTCTGGTCGACGACGTTGCCGCTCGTGTCGAGCGCCTGGGCGAGCAGCTGCACCCTCGCCGCTGTCTCGCCATAGAGGTTGTCCAGATTGCCCCGCAGGCGCACGCGCGCCGCGTCGTGCTCCGGGATCGCCTCCCAGCTGATGCGGAAGAGGCGCTCGGAGTCCGGCGATAGCGTCGTGACCGTCGCGGATGGCGTAATGGCGCCCGTGCTGCAGCTGGAGAGGAGCATGCTGCCCGCGATGATGAGCGCGATCGATCTGCGCATCGGCCGCCTAGCGTGGCGGGAGCACGCAGAACCCCTGAGACTCCACGCCGAGCGCGACGTTGAACTTGCTGCGGGTGTTGGAGCGTTACGAAGTGCCGCATATTTGATCACGCGCCCTCCTTCATCGCGTCTTGCCGTTGTCGACTACACGAAGATGCGAGCGCTCGCGGGCCTTGGGCTTGTGGGGCTCAGGCCAAAGCTCCTCTTCGATCCTCCTCAGCCGCTTGTCCAGCTGCTCGAAGATCGCCGTGTGCCCCTGAAGGGCTTCGATCAGGCCGCAGGTGAGCAGCGCGAGGATCTCCTCGTTGGTGGGGTCGAGTGGTGTTAGGCTGGGCCTCCTTCGCGCCATCGCTGCCTCCGACAGTTGATGGGTGATGGGCCTGGGCCCCGGCGGCTGCAGCCGCGCGGGGCCGCTTCTTTTTCTACTCGGTGACCTGTTTCAGCAACAGCTTCAGACTCTGTGCGTGGGCAGGGCACAACATCATGTCTCTGTCGGCCTTCATCACGGCCGCCGGCTCTAGCAGCGAATATTTCGAAATCACGAGCGACCGCCAGCCGTCAGGGACGAGGCCGCCGACGTAGTCTGCTGTGGCATTACAGCCGCCCCACCCGCACAACACGCCGGCAACATCGCTAGGTCTGAGTAATTCGCCCCGCGGTGGCTTCTTCTTCATTCGAGCCGCTCCCCCCACGGATTATGATGGCGAATCTCTTTCGACCGACCGGGTCGGTTAGAAGGCTCGAGCTTGGCGATATACCCCTGCGAGACGCCAGAGCGCTTCGCAAGCTGTTCGGGGCGCAAGCCCCACGTCCGCATGGAGGTTCGGATGGGGATCATCGAATCAGCCGGGACCAGGTCTTGCCATCTATCCATTTGAAGATCTCGGCGATCGTCTCCTTCTCTCTTCCAGCAATCCAGTGGTTCGTCCCAGGCGCGCATGGCCGATCGGGCCTGTTCTCGTCCGGACCATCGACGACGATCGAGGGAAAACGCTCCGCGAGCCTCTGGGCGGGACCGAAGCGGTTGGACGGGCACCGATCCTTGACGTGGTGCACGATCAGAAGAGGGACCTTCAGCGCATCGAACTCGAACTCCGACAGGCCAGGGCCCCACCCCGGAGAGCGTTCGTAGAAGCCTGAGATCAATATCACCGCACTGACGCGGTCGCCAAGCGCCTTCGCGACATACGCGGCAGATACTGTTCCACGGCTGTGGCCCAGGAGAACGAGGCTTGCCCTTGGGAATCGGCTCTTCAAGTCGAGCGCGACCGCCGTCATATCGGCAAAATGCTGCGCGGATCGCCGAAACTCCGAGTCCATATTCAGCTGGTCGGAGGGTGCCTCGATGACGGCGATCGCCACTCCTGGGCGCTCGAGCAGATCGCGTTGGCGCGAGAAGAGATACGGGTTCCTGGTTACTACCCTGTCGCCCCTGTTTTCGAATCCGACGTCTCCACCGCCACCCGGGAAAACCAACAGCACCATCTGGTGATCAGGCTCGCTTGGTTGCCACAACAGGACTCTCTGAGTGACGCCAGGCCGCGAATGCAGCACGATGATCTCATCCGCAGTCACAGCGGCATCGACCAGCAGGGTGGTTGCCAGCACGACCACCACAACTCTTGCGATGCGGTGCCAACACGCTGCGCTGTCGTTGGCTGATGTTATTTTCAGCACCGCTTACTGTATGACCTCATCCGCCCGCAGCAGCAGCGGCTCGGCAGCGATCTCCGATATTCGCTCGGCGGCTTTGGCCTCGGCGAAAGCCTGCGCCTCGGCGGCGAGCGGCGCGGCGAGCACGGCCCCGAGGCCAGTTATGAACGCACGGCGGTTCACCGCTCGATCACTTGATCTGTGGGCGCACGAGGAGCGAGCCGAGTTTGTCCTCCACGATCAAGATCAGCTCATTCGCCACGACGCACCGGCACCCTGAACGTGAACGTCGAGCCCTCTCCAACCTGGCTTTCGACCCAGATCTTGCCGCCATGTAGCTCGATGAACTTCCGTGAGAGCGCCAGACCGAGCCCGGTGCCTTCGACTTTCTTTTCGACCGTCCCGACCTGCTTGAACTCCTCGAACACCGCCTCCTGATCCTCCGCCGCGATGCCGACCCCGGTGTCGGTGACCGCGACCTCAATGGAGTCGTTCACTGCTCTCGCCTCCACGCGGATGCGGCCGCCCTCGGGCGTGAACTTGATCGCATTCGACAGCAGGTTGAGGAGGACCTGGCGGATCTTCCGTTCGTCGGCGCGCACCTGCCCGACCCGCTCGTCGACCGCCGTGTTGAGCGCGATGCTCCGCCGCGCCGCCCGCTCGCGGATCAGCATGAGCGCATTGTCGATGGTCATGGGCAGGTCGAAGTCCGACAGCTCCAGCTCCATCTTTCCCGCCTCGATCTTCGAGAGATCGAGAATGTCGTTGATGAGCGACAGGAGGTGCTGCCCCGAGGCGTGTATGTCCTTCAGGTACTCGTCCTGCTTCTCGTTCAGCTCGCCGAACATCCGTTCGCTCAGAACCTCCGAGAACCCGATGATTGCGTTCAGCGGAGTCCGCAGCTCGTGCGACATGTTGGCGAGGAATTCGGACTTGTGCTGGCTGGCGACCTCAAGCTCGCGGCTCTTGAGCTCGATCTCTCTGAAGAGCCGAGCATTCTGGATGGCCAGGGCCGACTGGGTGGCGAAGGTCTGGAGCAACTCGATCGTCTCGGCCGGGAACTCACCCGGGCTGTTGCGCGTCACACCGAGGCAGCCGATCAGGTGACCCTCGCGGACCATCGGCACGGCGAGGATCGCTCGGATACCGGAGGCGATCAGGATCTCCCGCAGCCGCCCCTCGTAGGCGCCGGGCATGCCGATGTCGGCTACTTGGACCGGTTCCAGCGTGATGGCGGTGCGTCCCAGCACTCCCTCGCCCTTCCGAATCCGCGTCGCGCGCCGAGCTTCGGCCAGAGCGTCGCCGGTCTCGGTCATCGCCCGCTGGACGAACTCCTCGGCACGCTCGTCGTACTCGAACACGACGCCACCATCCAGACCCGATAGCTGTACGGCGCGCGACACGATCGTGCTCAGCACCGTCTCCAGATCGAGTGTCGAGCTGACCGCGCGACCCACTTCACCCAAGGCTGTGAGTTGTCCGACCGAGCGCGTCAGATCATCGGTCCGTGCCCGGAGCTCACTGAGAAGCCTGGTGTTCTCGATCGCGATCACCGCCTGGTCGGCGAACGTCGTCACCAGCTCGATCTGCTTGTCGGTGAATGGGCGTACCTCCTCGCGCCAAATGAAGAAGGCCCCCATGGGCTCACCCCCGCGAAGCATCGGGACACCGAGCACCGTTCGAAAACGCGCAATGCGTTGGGCCTCCGCCCACTGATATTCCGGGTCGACGAGGATGTCGGGAAAATGGATCGTGCGCCGCTCGAGCACCACCCGCCCCACGACGGTGCTTCTATCGACGCGGACCGGACTTCGGCGGATGTACTCTCGATGCTCGAGCGTAGTGCCGGAGTCGGCGACCCCGCGGTACACGTCGCCGTCGCGCCTGAAGATGAACCCCTTGTCGGCCCCGCAGAGCCGGGTCGCGCTCTCGATCAGCGTGTTGAGGACCGGCTGCAGATCGAACGTCGAACGGCTGATAATCTTGAGGACATCGGCAGTGGCAGTTTGCTGCTCCAGGGTCTCCGTCACTTCCGCGTGTACCGCCGTCAACGCTTGATTCTTCTCCTGCAGCTCCGTGAACAGCCGCACGTTCTCGATGGCGATCACGGCCTGGTCGGCGAAGGTTTGAAGTAGCGCTACCTCTGCGGGCGTAAATCTCCCCGGATCCCGCCGCGCCACAGCGAGCGTCCCGATCGCAACTCCGCTGCGACGCAGCGGAACAGCGAGATTGCTGCGCCAACCTCGCGTGTGCGCGATCTCGCGCACTGATTCGGGGACATCGACTTGCTCCTTCGCGTCGGTGATGACGTGGGGTTCCCCACGGCGTACAGCCTCGGGGTGCGGCCCAGGACTGTCGATAGAAATTGGAAACGCCTGCACCACTGTGGCATCAAGCGAGTGTCCCATCGATGTAAATGCCGCGAGGTGAAGCTCGTCGCCCACGCGCATGCTAACCGAGGCGACAAGCCCGCGGAGCAAGCGCTTGGCATTTGCGAGGATCGTGTCGAACACCGGCTGCACGTCGGTCTGCGACTGGCTGATAACACGGAGGATCTCGCTGGTCGCGGTCTGCTGCTCGAGCGCTTCCGTAAGAGCCGTGTTGCGCGTCTCCAGCTCCTCGAACAACCGCACGTTCTCGATGGCGATGACCGCTTGGTCCGCGAACGTCTGAAGCAATGCGACCTGTCGCTCGGTAAAGAGCCGAGCCTCCGTGCGGCGAAGGTTGATCACGCCGACTGCGAGACCTTCCCGTATCAACGGCACCGCGAGGATCGTGCGGAAGCCCAACCGCCGCGCGTGCTCGCTGCCCTCGGGGTACTCGTCGATCTCGGCCTGAGTGTCGGCGACGTGGATCGCGCGCTGGTCGAGGACGGCCCGCCCGGACGGTGTCCCCCGGCTCAAGGAGGGGCCCTGGCCGACGGGATCACTGGCGATCGGGCCATTGTGTACGGCGATCCGCAACCGATCCCCATCGATCTGGAAGATGGTGGCGTCGAAGGCATCGCAAAGGCGAGCTGCGCTCGCGGCCACCGCCGCGAACACGGGCTGGATATCCGAGGGCGAGCTCGCGATGACCCGGAGGATCTCACTGGTGGCCGTCTGGTGGTCGAGCGACTCGGTCACCTGCGCATGGGCCCGTGTAAGCGCCCGGTTTTTGTCCGCCAGCTCCTTGAACAGGCGTACGTTCTCGACGGCGATCACCGCCTGCTCGGCGAAGGTCTTCATGAGCTCGATCTGACTGTCAGAAAACGCTCCAGGCCTCGCCCTCGACACGCCGAAGGAGCCGATGGGCATACCCTCGCGCAGCATCGGAACCACCAGCACGCTCCGCAACCCCTGGGTCGCGCCACCTCGGGATCGTAGTCTGGATCCGTCCGCACGTCGGGGATGTGCACGACGGCTCGAGTCATGATCGCGCGGCCTGCCGCCATCTCCCGCCCAGGCGGACGCGGGAACAGTCGGGGCAGGATGTCCTCGGTGCCGGGCCTTAGGTTGTACTGCGCGGCGAGATGGATCGACTCGCCATCGAACCGGGTGGCGAGCGCGGCCTCCCCGTCACAGAGGCGGCTGGCGCTACGGACGATGGCTTCGAACACTGGCTGGACATCTGTTGGCGAGCTACTGATCACGCGCAGCACCTCGCTCGTCGCCGTCTGCTGGTCGAGCGCCACCGTGAGGTCGCGATTACGGGTCTCCAGCTCCTTGAAAAGGCGCACATTCTCGATCGCGATGACCGCTTGGTCGGCGAAGGTGCGGAGCAGTTCGACGTCGGCGTCGGAAAATCGACTCGGCTCCCTTCGAGTCACGCGAATAGCGCCAATGGCTTCAGATCCACGCAACATCGGAACCGCGAGTGAGCTGCGGTATCCGAGAAGTCGCCCACCCTGCCGCACGAACTCGCTCGCTGAGGCATCTTCGGAGTCGGGTACTTGCACCACCGACCGCGTGAGAATCGCCGTTCCCGCCGTAGTCGTCGTGTCTAGGGGCCGAGGAAAGAGTGCACGGGCTCTGGCGAGTAGTTCAGGAGAGCTCCCGTAGTTCGCGAGGAGGTACAAGGTCGTACCGTCAGTCCGCAACACGGTGGCATGACCGGCGTTGCAAAGCCGCGCGGCGCTCTGAACGATCGCTTCGAAGACAGGCTGGGTGTCGGTGTGGGCGCCGCTGATAACACGCAAGATGTCCGCCGTCGCCGTTTGCTGCTGCAGTGATTCGCTAACCTGCGCATGGGCTGCCGTGAGTGCGCGGTTCTTCTCCTGCAACTGATTGAACAGCCGCACGTTCTCGATGGCGATGACCGCCTGCGCGGCGAAGGTCTGGAGCAAAGCAACCTGCCGGTCGGAGAAGGGACCGAGCGTGGGCCGCGAGATCCCGATTGCCCCGATGGCGCGGCCCCCATGCAGAAGCGGGATCGACACATGGCCGCGAGCGCCGAACTGACGCGCGACCGTCCCTGAAAATTCCACGGTCTGGAGGTCCGTGACCTGAACGACGGCCCCGTCGAGGACGGCCCGGCCAATGGGCAACTGGCGGTCTGGCGCCAAAGGGTACTGGCGCTTCAGGAGGTCGACGGCCTCGGGGTTGACGTTGTGGTGAGCGACCACGTGCAGAAGCTCGCCGTCGTAGCGCACGACCACCGCGCCTCTGGCGTCGCACAGTCTAAGGGCGTTCACGGCAATGGCGTCGAAGACGGGTTGCGCATCGGCCGGCGAGTCGCTGATGATCCCGAGGATCTCCGCGGTCGCCGCTTGCTGGTCAAGAGCTTCGCTCAGAGCGCGCTCTAGGTCATCTGACATCGACCGGGGGTCGCTCCTGCGGAAGCGGTTGAAAGAGGCACCGCATTCCAGACAGAACTTCGCGGGCGAGGGGTTTTCCGTCTGGCAGTGCGGACACTTCATGCCGAGCCTCCTCGGATCGGGGCCGGGGCTTACGGCAGGCGACACTAGCCCGCCGGGGTGACCACGTCAACCGACCGTGGAACAAATCGTGTCCGCCAAGCCCCTCGAAATCCCGCGCCAATCGCTGGGACCCGCCACTGCAGCGGCCGGAACAAAGCAATCGTTTGTTCCGGCTGTTGCCGACCTATTCCTAGGGCGCTACCATCCTGCCAGCCGGGAGGCGTCGGATGAATCGTCGCGCCTTCGTCACGGGCCTCGGATCTATGCTCGCCGCGCCGTTCCCCGCCGGAGCGCAGGAGACTTTCTCTGGTTCACGTCAAGCGACTTTTTTCTGACGTTGCCGCAGTCGTTGCCGCGTCATCGTAGCGAGGTGGTGCTGCTCATCGTAGGGGACCTGACGTTGCCACATG
>Ga0075431_100000716_pt1 | contig 28568 bp, 30 predicted proteins | sample RhiMetdeltSRZDD5_FD_75297 | JGI IMG/M metagenome (GOLD analysis project Ga0075431, IMG submission 75297) | Populus rhizosphere microbial communities from Tennessee, USA - Rhizosphere MetaG P. deltoides SRZDD5 | ecosystem: Host-associated > Plants > Roots > Rhizosphere > Soil | place: USA... | reverse complement strand
CCAAAGGACAACAAATCACCATTAAGGAGGAAGAGAAAGAACCCGAAGAAACTCCAGACATACTTGAAGCGCTCAAAGCTAGTCTTCAAGTAAAAAGCAAACCATCTAAACACAGGAAGAACAAATAAGGACTCGGATTACATACCTGTTCTCCTGTGTCTTTTCTTGTTTTCCCTTGTTTTTCTGCTAGCACTTTCTCTACACCATAATCAGGTTCCTTTTAATCCGCCGGGATCGTTATGAGTTGATACCATCACAGTGTAAGGGTCTGATTTGGCAATGTATCTCTGAGACATGTCGAACGTCATCCCGTTCATCTTCCTAGAGAAGTCACCTTCTACAATCATACGCTCAGTCAATCACATGTAAAGTAATTCTGAAATATTTAACTCCGCTTTTTGGAGTCATTAATTAACTTTAATACGGTGAGCCGTAGAGAGCTACTGATATGGTGGAGGCCGCGGTTCGTCATGTAACAAGAAAGAAACTAGTGACTATATATCCCCATTCTACTGCACAGGAAGCTGCAAAAAGGATGAGGTCCAAGAAAGTAAGCTCTCTTGTAGTTGTAGATAAGGGGGATGCACCTGTAGGGATTGTTACCGAACGTGATCTTGTTAGAAACGTCTGTTCTAGGGATATTAGTAGTGATAGTGTGTTGATTCAGGAGATCATGTCCTCCCCCATAGTAACTATAGATGTCGATGCTTCGATAGAACAAGCTGCAGATAAAATGATCCAGAATAAAATGCGACACTTATTGATAACAGAAAACGACAGAATTTATGGGATAATTACGCCCAGCGATTATACTATTTACCTTACTGAAAATTTGAATATGGACGAAGTCAATGCAAGGATATTACAATCCCTAAAAGAAGACGTGGAGTCTCAATAAGGAAATACTATGTCTTGCACTCGGATATGGATAGGAAAATTAGAAAATCGATTTTATTCTCTTGTAGGTTTATTCGGTTATGAATGATGGTCTAGATGTATTTTTTATTACTTGGTTCTATTTGGTTGCGCGATCCATTTTATCTCTTCTAAATCGGTTTATTCTATTTCAATATACTGCTTTCACACTGACTGTTATCTAAATTCACTATCTCCGATTGTCCAGGACCGAATTGGATTATTCTTATATTCGTAGTGATATCAAACGGGAATCTTATAAATTATAAGTGGTACAAGTATCCTATGATAATATATGAACAAGGAATTTATTGCATCTAGAATCGAAGCAGCCTCAGACAGCAGCCCGTATGTATACATTTCCTTTAGTGATCCGGGAGATTACAAACCAGGCGCAGAAAAGCAACAGAATCCATTTGGGCCAAACGTAATGTCATTTACTTCACCTGATGATATGATGCGAAATCTGCCCAAGGCTATGTCCAATATTTCTAAGATGATGGGTGGAGGTGGCGGATCAGATAACCCTACGTTCAAGATCAGTATGAAAGAATACGAAGAAATGAACATAAAAGTAGGGGATAAAGTTACCATTAACATAAAGAAATCAGATAGCAGCACAGGGATCTAGAGAACGGTCATCCCTGAGTAGACAAGACTTACACTAACCATATGTTCTGCTTGATCAATTCATCCTTATGGATGTAGCAGATTTCTATGGCCAAACTTATTTTATAATTATGCACAACAGGTGGATATGTGTATTGATTCGTAATGCACCGCTTGATACAGTGCAGCAATTTACATTAATACTTACGTAGAATGACCTGGATGCATCTTTGAAGGCCATTATACATAATATATAGTAAATTCTAATAATCTGCGACTGTTCTGAGCGAAGTTAGCCCAGCCCGGTTAAGGTACGAGCTTCCCAAGCTCGGGATCGCGGGTTCAAATCCCGCACTTCGCATTTTCCTTGATTCGTAAAATAAATTATGACAAATATCAAGCCGTCTGTGAATTCCATTGCAATTCAGATACTATGATAATTTCCTCTGCCCACGGGTAGGGATGATGGGATGTAAAGGCTTTAACATTTGGTGAACATAAGATATATTAGATAAGTTGAAAATAAACCGTGCTCAGAATACCCAAACACTCCTGAATCTCTATAGGATATATGATAGTCATAGAGAGGCAGTTCTGTGGTTTCTTGAAGACTTCGATGCAAACAGCTATGAAGAATATGCGGAAAAATACTCGGGTGCCTCAATTGGGAGATCTCATTTTATCGCAGTATGTGGTTTTTTTGAATTATCAGGGGTTCTCGTTAGCCACAAAATGATTGATCAGGATCTCTACTTTGACATGTTTAACCCTACTCCATTTTGGCAAAAGGCGAGGTTTGTATTAGAAGGTATGAGAATTAAGAGACCACATATATATGAAAAATTTGAGTCTTTAAGTGATAGAAGGATCAAATGGGCTAATCTTAGGGCAAAAAGGTTAAAGAAAGATGTGTCCTAGAATCTCGGAGTTTGGTCCTCATTTAGTAAGGGTGGAATTTTTATCTTCTGAAACTTAGAGCAATAAAGATAGTATATCATCATGATAGCAATTATTCTCAAAAGCCTTAATCTGTTCCTAATTTTTAAGGATGCATAGTTTCAAATTCTTAAAACTTTCAGTTCCAGAAAAATACAAATCTATTTTCTAGATTGTTAGGATGATGTTATTCAAACGTGGCCTCTGACTGTTATAGTCCTGTCTTTGCTTAACCAAATCTGGCTTAATTAAAGCTAGAACATATTGTGAACCCAATTAGAATATTAGTGCATTTTATGATTGTCAAGCAAGTAATTTATACTCTCAATACCAGGGTTACCCAGATATGGATGAGGAAGTATGCCCTATCTGTTATAGGTTCCTGGAGTCAATTAGCGATCACAAAAGAATGAAGCGTGTAAGAAAATTAAGTGAAGAGGGCATAGGGTGTAAAAGCATTTATCATAAGAAATTAACAGATAGTTTCAAGTCGTGATGGTGGTTGTTTTTGTTTCACATTAGTAGTGCAATGTATATTTGTACTGCTCTAGCTTAATAGACCACCGTATCCCATCTATTTTTGAGAAAAGTAATATCCGATCGTCTTACTGCATGAATCAATTCGAGACACAACAGTAATTCAGTATAATAAGCAAGTATTAAAGGTATTAATGAGTATTCTGGATAGATAATCTATATTTGGTAACTGGCAAAAGATAATTTTCCTCATTAGATTATATGTGTAAACTCTGCTTATAGGTTGATTGGTAGTGCTAGACGACCTTCTAGCTTTATACGAATATTTTGGTTATACTGGAGTTTTCTTTATGAGTTTTATCATTGGTATCCTCTTTTTTATTCCAATTCCATATTTTCCAGTTCCTTTAATAGCGTCAATAAATGAAAATCTAAATCCTCATCTAATAGCCTTATCTGGTTGTGTTGGTGCAGTGTTGTCCAAAATGATAATATTTTATCTTTCGTACTCAGGTCGGAATTTTGTGATAAATAGATCAAAAGGTAAAATTTCATCCCTTCAAGTCTTGTTAAGTAAATATGGTTGGATAGGAGCTTTTTTTGCTGCAGTGACTCCAATTTCGGGAAGTCTTATTTACATTACTCTAGGTTTATCAAAGTACAGCCCATGGAAATTTGCATCTGCAATCTTTGCAGGAGAATTACTGTACAATGAAGCAATTATCTGGATTGGAATTTTACTAGGGAGACCTGCAATCGAACAGATTATAAGTGCTGCCGCCGACACCCTTGGTTTCCAAAGTATCATCATTTGGATAATAGTTAGTTGCACATCTGTCGCGATAGCTGTGTATTTGCTATTTAGGATCGATTGGAACAAGATCTTAGGAAAGCGTTTTCCGTGGACTATTAGTAACGTTCCCAAGGATGGCGAGGGAAATAACAAGAAGAAGCCTGGAAAATAAGAAAAGAGAGATAGTTACCAACTGCAAGCTACTATTCATTAATCCAAGCTAGAATGAAGATATTGAATCGTCACTTATTATGAATTGATTTATGACGTTCCGATCAAATACGCTAGGTTACACAAATGTAGCTTATCCTAGTGAATATAATGTAATGATAGTAATCCAAAACTTTCATGTAAACTTGAATTCATTGGTTTTATCGGAACTGGATTGACTCCATGTTAGACTCTACCAAAACCATCTACATTCAAAAATTATTTGCTGGATCTGATATTATTGAGAGATGACAATAAAATCACCAGAGATTGTTCTGAGGTTTCCAGCTAGTATTGTATTAAGATGCTTATACAACCATATTCTTGTAAAAATACGTTAACCCAATTTGCAACACGTAGCTAACTGTTTTCCTTTTAAAATAATGTAGACAACTCAAAACCAGTAGGTTAGACTTTGAAAATAGATTCATCAAAACTAAGATACAAAGTCAATTATAGTCCAATTAATTTCAATAATGATACTAGAATGTACAAAACCGGTTCAGAATTATACAATAGATATGAACAAGCAAGAGCGAATCAGTGGAAATGTGAAAAGTGTAACGAACGGTTCCCAACATTTAAAAAGCTGAGACAGCATAAATCTCAAAATCACTCATACTGAAGCTGATCATTGCAATCCTCACGATATAATGGTCGAATACAGTACTAGTTCAATTGTCAGGAAAACCTAATCCCAGCTTAACACTCTAATGCTATTAGGATCATCTCTTTGTTGAGATTCCTATCGGAATAGCAAATGAGAACGTGGCACCTCTCTCTCCTGAGTTATTGCCGGCCCATATCGTGCCTCCATGAGCATCAATAATACTCTTCGAAATGAAAAGACCTAAGCCAATACCACCCTCTGATGTTGTCACAAATTTCTCAAATAGCTTGGGCATGATATCTGAAGCGATCCCGGTTCCTGTATCCTTGACTCTGACTGTTAAATTTGCGGCACCTCTCTCAGCTGTTACGATTATGGTCCCCTCAGTAGTGAATTTAACTGCATTGCTTATCAAATTGGAAATAACCTGTGTGAGCCTTCCTCTGTCTGCATCTGCAATAAGGGGAAACTCCTTTTTAGGGTTTTCATGTATTAAGTTTATTTTTTGATTAGGGTCTAATTGATTTCGAATATCTTCGACGGCATTTGCTATCAAATCGTCTATGCATAGTGGTTGCTTTCGAAGATGTAGTGTCTGATCATCTATTCTGGTAACGTCCAAGATGTTTTCCGTGAGCTCCATTAATCTCTTAGCATTTCTAATAATGACTGCGAGCAATTCGTCCTGCTTTCTAATTCCAATCTCCTTTCTGGATCTTAGCAACTGAGCTAGACCTAATATTGGTTGCACAGGAGATCTCAATTCATGAGCAGCAACGCTAATGAATTCATTATGGATCTTTTTATCTGCTCTTAATTTTTCAGTCAAATTAGTTATTTGTTCAATTGATTCTGCTTGCTTCCAAAGGCTTTCAAAGATTGAAATATACATGATGGCGGTTGCTTTGCTATTAGAAAAAGTGGCTGTTCTTAGATTCTCATACGGTTTTACTCCCTTGTTGTCAGCCATCTCAATAGCTAATGAATATTTTCTATCTACAACAAAGACTGTAATATTTGTACCCAGAGCTTCTAGAATATACCTGATTTCGATATTTTTTGTTTGTCGATTTTCTTTAGACCGCCTAGTGAACTCATTGACTGCTTCGTCAGTAGGGGTAATAATCCGTACTTGAATACTGCTTCTGGAATCTATGATATCTGATAATGTGGTCTCACCAGTTACGTAATCATTATGAAACGATCTTGGAGTCGAAAACATCATTAAAATTTGTTCATTAGCAGATCTCATTAGATCTCGACTCAGTCTATGTACTGTTCTAAAATCTCTGATAGTTTTTACAACATCACTATCCAAATCTCCCCTCTCAATATCTGCAATCTCTTTCTCTCCTGGAATTACTGTGTTCCAAAGAGAGTTTGAGATGCTATTTTCTTGAGTTAGAATTTCATTAAACTTGTTACCGTATACACTCCAAAAACGTTTAAACATAGTAGAACAGTCCTTTGAATCAAAAAAATAATGAGTTCCATTTATTACTACTTGCTCAGGTTTGTCAAGTCCATTTGAACCGACGGATAAGCCTTTTCCACATAGAGCACATTTTACTTCGTTGCTATCGTCGGATGACCTAATATCAGACATGCTGGATTTTACCCCAAAGCCATGCATCTTGCTATGTGGCTCGGTGACTTGTTTCCCAATCCCAATAAACTACGCTCGGTTCTAATAATATTTTGTCTATCAATATTTGCATTGGGCATTGTCCGTTATTGTATCAGGGCATAAGGATTCCTTTATTCTTTCAGTTCTTCATTTCCGATAATTTTTAAGCGTTTCAACTAGCCAGTCTATCTCCTCTTTATTTTTAACTAAATGACCAATTTTTACACAATCTCTTATGTCCTTAGATTTCAATTTATTCCACACAGCATCCGCTATCGAGACTGATATTTCCTCAGCAACCCCCTCTAGATTCAGTAAATGCACAGCAACCTTACAGAAATCTATGTACTTATATTGCTTAAAGTGGAGTACAACGAACCTTGAAAGTAAAGGAATCAACATCCTATCTGTTCCATTGCTGGTTGCAAACACCCATGTCTTAAGCTGTGTGTTTCGCGTTTTCTGGAACTTGGTTTCCGTAATCATACCAGATTCCATAAGACTTAGGAGCGCGGTTTGATCCTTGATTGGCATATGTTCAATCTCGTCCACAATCAAATACCTGGGACGATTGGCGAATAGATAATCGATCATTCCTGACTTGGTACTATGACTGCCTAGTGTAAAGTAAGCACGTTGTAGCTTCATGCATTCTAGCATGAAAAGCGTTTTGGCAGAAGCCGGGGGACCTACCAACAACACATGAACAGGTTTTTCCGATATTAGGGACAAGTTAAATAATTTTTTAACGTCATTATAGCCAATGATGTTGTCAAAGAGCTTATACGGTGAGGAGGACTTGAGCATGGTATCTGTATTCTTCCTTCTGGGATCAAGCGGATATTTTTGCACCACATGTTTTGCTTCGGCATGGTCTATTTCGCCCATAGCTGTAATGAGCTCGCGCCCCTGTTTAAATGGAATGGTCATATTGATTTGATGTACAATTATAGATATTGCACAAATCAACGATGTCGCTCAAGTTATTGGTAATCGATCATAATCCGTTATTTTTATGTGCTATGTCGCTACTAAAGATTCTTGGTCAAATATTGTTACTCAGGATTGATGGTTCTGGACTGTTGCAAGTACAAAAGTCTTTGCTGCAAATTTGATATGGATTCTTCCGAATCTCTGAACAAAGCCCTTGTGCTCACGAAAATATCCTTGTCGGGTTAATCACTCTGATCAAAATCGACTATGCCTCTAATATCCAACAAATCTATCTCTTTAGCCATCTTCTTGGCTTCCTCGGACTCGGAGTCCTGATCTATACATTTATGATAAAACTGACAGTGTGGACATTTGTTTCTTTTCGCCTCATCTATAAGTCTAGGTAGTATGGATACGTTACTTTCCCCTAGAGCCCTCAAAAATAGGTTTTTTCTTCTCACCATTTCGTTTTTCAGAATCTCTCGTGCTATGTCACCAGTAGGTAAAACAACCTCCCAACTTTCTATTCCCACATCCTTTGCCTCAAATGGCCTGAAGAAATAATCGCCTTCCGAATCACTCTTAACCCACCTGAGTTCTTTGATATTGTATCTTATGGAGATAATCCCCTTATCTATATTTGTCATGACAAGATAGTACAATAATTGCCTCAAGTAAGATCTGAAAGTCTCATCGTAAAAGTCTAGTCGTTTTCCTCCAATTGTGTCCTTTAATTCTACTATAGTGTCTTTACCACCGGTCATTATGTCAGGGTGGGCTACGATTCCATTCATTTCTATATTAGCCTGCGCTACTCCCATATCAGCAAGCTGAGTTATCACGAATTCACTTGATTCTCCTCTCACAAAATGATGTACAGTTTCGTTAGATATGGAATCATAATCTGGAAATTTCCTGGTGTAATACTGCTTTCTGATGCAAGTTGTTGGTATTATGTCCGAAACATGAGCAATAGTGTCTATTCTTTTTCTTTCCTCATATCGTGACTTCAGGTTCTTCTGAAGTAACTCCGTAAATTCCTTATTTTTCTTAACTTTGATAGCCACTATAACTACCCCTGTCTTCGGTCGATACAGGTACTTCCGTCCCATTCATTCATATTAAATAATATGGTACTCGACCCTCATAAATAGCCAAGACCATTCGTGATAAATGACATCTTTATTACCTTTTTCTAACGCGAATTTGCAGGCTTAGCGCATCCATACAAAATTGATTTTTTGCTAACACAAGGGACATTGACTACAATTGAGTGGCAAACTTACAATATCCTGTCTACCTCAGTCTATATTGTTTAAATCCTTTAACTTGTCGTGGTGATGCATCAAATAACTGGGAACGTGAGCGTTTGGCAAGCATAATCAATAATTTCTTACCGACTTGCATCTTTCTTTGCTTGAGTTCAATATCTTTAACTGTATCTTTCGAATATCTCCCGACTTGGGGGCCGAATTCCATTCCTAAGAGTATTATTTGTTTTGCTCCGAACTCCTCCGCTAAAAATACGGATCTGTCACCATCAGTGAATCCTCCGAAATTATAGACATTTTCGGTAGGCATTACTTGAGTAGTGCCAATAAGGCGATGTAGCTTAGGAATTACTTTCTTTAGCATCTCAATATTATCACCGTGAGCATGTACGACCATTATTGCTCCTATCTTTTCGGCTTTTCGTAGGAATGGCAAATTGCCATCTAAATCAGTAACGACAATATCAGGTCTGATTTTATTTTCAATCAGTGCTTGCACAGCCCCATTTGCAACTAACTTTATGTAATTTCGGTATTTCCTTTGCTTAAGATTCCGGATATTCTTCTCAAGGCTTGGGCCTGCACCTATGACCATAACACTTTTACCATTAATTTTTCTTTGAAGAGCTCGTGTATCTAGAGCCTTTCTTTTTATCATATTAGAAAGAACCTCGGCCGCCTCTTGATCTTTTTCCGTACTGTAACCAAATTGCTGTCTAATGTCCTGATAATAAGGAAACCACTCTACGAACTTCACATCATCTGATGTATAGAAGTTCTTAATAGACTGTGCGCTGAATATTCGATAGTTGCCCAGAAAAACTATATACGGTAAATGTCCTAAGTGTCGGACAAAAAGCCAACTTGAGGTAATGTCTGGAAATCCAGGGAAGGAGAAGTTTAAATGCAATCAGTGTTACCACAAGTTCGGCATGGACGAGCTATAACGATACTAATTTCTCCAGGCTAGTAGGCTATTCAAAATAAGTGTTTGTCTTTAAGTTCTATCTAAAAACAATTGAAGCTGAGACAAAGATCTCAAATCCGATATGGCCCATTTTTTTCTAGAGTGCAACCTTTTTTCATTCTATTATACGGATTTGCTAACAAGTAGTCAGAGAAAAATTATCCAAATCTAGACCTTATCACCTGATGGCAACTTTGTGTTATTCCTTTCTTCATACTCTGAGATATACGAGTCGCAGTGTAATGTAATTCCTATTTCATCTAGACCTTCAATCAACAACATTTTCTTTGACTCCTCAACTTCAAATTTTAGAACCCTGGAATTTCCAGGCCCAGTTACTATAATCTCTTGTGAGGGCAGGTTAATATCCAATTCTGCATTATCTATGATTTGAAACAAATATTTAACTTCTTGCTGTGATAGTCTAATAGGTAAGATTCCGTTTTTGAAGCAATTATTGAAAAAAATATCTGCGAAAGAGGGTGCAATAATTGCCTTGAAACCATAATCACGAATGGCCCAAACTGCATGTTCGCGGGAGCTTCCGCTCCCAAAATTATCTCGGGTCAGTAAAATCTGTCGGTTGTTGAATATTGCGTTATTTAACACAAAATCCTCTCTTGGTTTGCCTTCACTATCAAATCTCCAATCATAAAAAAGATATTTCCCATACCCGGCTTTGTGAACGAGCTTTAGAAATTGCTTTGGAATTATCTGATCTGTATCTATATTTACCAGATCTAATGGGACTGCCTTACTTTTTAATCTACGAAAGGGTTCCATGCCCTTCCTCACTTAACATATTCAGAGCCATTCCCTTACATCTACAAAGTGGCCTTCTATTGCGGCCGCTGCAGCCATAATGGGACTTGATAGATGCGTTCTCCCACCCACTCCTTGTCTCCCTTCAAAATTACGATTTGAAGTGCTTGCACACCTTTCACCTCGGGCCAGTATGTCTGGATTCATTCCCAGGCACATACTACAGCCGGATTCTCGCCATTCGAAACCCGCTTCCTTGAAAACTATATCCAACCCTAATCTTTCTGCCTCGAGTTTCACCTGTTGAGATCCAGGCACCACCATGGCCCGGACGTTAGGAGACACTCTCCTTCCCTTGACAACGAGAGATGCTTCAACTAGATCATCCAATCTGGAATTGGTACAGGAGCCGATAAAAACACGATTTATAGGCACATCGGTTATGTGAACCCCGGGACTCAGATCCATGTAATCTAAAGCGCGTACAGCAGCTTTCGCTTCACCCTCATTGCCCTTTGCAAATTCTTCGGGATATGGAATGGACTCCGTAACATCTACAGTCATAGATGGATTAGTACCCCATGTAACTTGAGGTGCGATTCCACTGATGTCTACAGAGACCGACTTATCAAAATGGGCATTTCTGTTGGCCTTAAGATTCTCCTGCCAATAATCAACCATGTCATCAAACTCGGCGTCCTTAGGGGCATACCTTCGTCCTTTGATATAATCAAAAGTAGTTTGATCTGGGGTTATCAAGCCTGCTCTTGCGCCTGCTTCAATAGACATATTACAGATTGTCATACGCTGATCCATCGAGAGTTTAGATATAGTATCGCCCCTGTACTCGATTACAGTGCCAGAGGCGCCTGCGGTACCTATCCTTCTGATAATTGAAAGTATAATGTCTTTCGGAGTAACCGTATGAGGATTTTTTCTCACCCCAGTAATGTTGATCGCAAATGTCTTTGGCTTGTCAATCCACAAACACTGGGTTGCCAAAACGTGTTCGACTTCACTTGTTCCGATGCCAAATGCAAATGTTCCAAACGCACCATGGGTTGAGGTGTGACTGTCACCGCACACTATGGTTGTTCCGGGGATAGTGATCCCTAGTTGAGGTCCAATAATGTGGACTATTCCTTGGTCGGGGCTACCAAGATCGAAAAGAGTAATTCCGAATTCCCGACAGTTCTGAACTAATGTCTGAATCTGTGTGGAAGAGACCTCGTCGATGATTGGAAGTGACCTATTGTCTGTCGGTACATTATGATCCATTGTGGCAAAAGTTAGATCAGGCCTCCTAACTTTTCTCCCACTTATCCTGAGTCCCTCAAATGCTTGTGGTGAAGTGACCTCGTGGATTAAATGACGATCAATGTAAATTAGTGAGGGTCCGCCATCTCGGGAATGAAGACCACCTTCTCCTCCAGTATGGACCAAATGGTTATTCCAGATAGTGTCAAAGGTCGTCATTAGTATTCATTCCACAGTTTTTGATAGCTAAAGAGAAATATAATCATATATAGTATTGAATATGCTACGAAAAACAAATAATTAACAAGGCTTAAATTGGTATGAAACAGGAATCGTTACATATGTATCCTTATCATCAGGGTAGTTTCGACCATTTTGGGCAAATTGCAGATCAGATAAAAAAGGGTACCACTACTTGTGCTCTAACGTGTAATGATGGTATAGCGCTAGCGGCCGATACACGAGCAAGTGCAGGTTTCTTTATTGCTGATAGAAACGTGATGAAAATTCAGAAAGTTGATAGGCATTTGGGTATGACAATCGCTGGGGGCGTGGCAGATGCCCAGAATCTTGTAGATATTATGCGATATAATGCAAATATCTATCGCCTTGCAAACAAGGAGGTTATGCCTGTTAAATCTGCGGCTAGATTGTGTTCCAATGTATTGTTCAATCAGCGATACTTTCCCTATTACGTGCAAGTCATCCTTTCAGGTTATGACAAGAGCGGTGGAATGATATGCAATATCGATCTCTTCGGATCGATGACCAGTGAAAAATTCATCTCGACTGGGAGCGGCTCGCCGGTAGCTTATGGATACCTTGAGTCTGAATTCAGGGATAACTTGAGTGTAAATGAAGGCTATAAGATAGCCATACAGGCAATAGCTGCCGCAATTAGAAGAAATTCTGGTACTGGAGACAATATCAATGCGGTCATAATAGATAAAGACGGATACCGCGAGCTGACTAAGGAACAGAAAGCGTCTGTTGCAGTGTCATACTAACACACAAACTATTTATAAATAAGGGGATTCACGGCAGCCTTAATTTGATAAATGCCATAGTTTGATACGATTTTTGACTTTTTTTTCTGAAAATATAATCTTCAATACTGTGTAGATTGGGATAAGTTCTAAAGGGCATTTACCTAGTTCCTCCACGTGTACAATATGTGTTCATAAAATGTTACTACTTAGTTATTCTATTGTGACACTGCAATAATTTAATACCATTTAGCAAATACGAGGTGGCCATCATGACAAGTTTTAGTAATAATTGGGTGAAGGAAAAGAGTACGATGAATGCGTCAGATAAAATAAGGGAGGTCATAAAAACACCTCAGCCACTAAAGCCACGAATTGAGTTTGCAAAGAATAGGATTCAATCACAGAACCAAAAATTAGATACAATTCTAGATAAACTAAACGGAAAGGAAAAATCTCTTTTCAACCAAGTTGTTAATCATTTGCAAAAACATGACGTACAAGAGAGCAAAGTACTGTCCAATGAATTGGCACAAGTTAGAAAGAGCTCTAAATTAATATCCCAATTAAAGGCATCTTTAGAACAGGTTCATTTAAGACTTGACTCGACGATAGATGTAGGCAATGTAATGGCAGCGCTGGGACCTGCGATGGGCTCACTTACCAATCTAAGATCAGGACTCTCTGGAGTGGTGCCCGAGGTAGACACGCAGTTAGGAGAAATCAACGGTGTGTTTACTGATATCATGACTAGTGCGGCAGGTATAGGCAACACTTCAATTGCTTATGATGCAAGCAGTGAAGATGTAGATAATATCTTATCAGAGGCGGGCGCCGTTGCAGAACAGAGGGTAAATGAGAACTTCCCAGATGTTCCAATAGGATCATATGGCCGTGGATCAAGCTCAAGGTCTTCGATAGGAGAACATTCGCAATAGGGAGTTTCAAGCCCTCTTTAAGAATCCTCATACCAGACCATGATTCACTAGTTCAGGGATTATATCCATCACAATTAGCTAGTGTTAAACTCGTGCATCCCCATTACTCCCAAGAATGAAGATATAATAAAGGATGGACGTTAAAATAAAAGAAAAATACATAGTCACAGTTGATTGATGAAATTATGAAAGTGCAAGATAAGCAGTCCGGTATCATAATTATATCGACCTTCCCTGCTGAAGAGTCTACCGTTTCAACTGTAAAGGAATTACTCAATAAGAAGTTGTGTGCCTGCGTTAATTTAATGAAGGTCAGGTCAGTATATCACTGGGATAACAAACTCGAAGACCAAGAGGAATATTTGGTCCTCTTTAAATGTACGACAAGTACTGTCAAAGATTTGAAATCGGAATTGAAAAGAACACATCCGTACGAAGTCCCTGAGATAGTTGAGATAAGGATGAATGATGTATCTGATAGCTATCTTTCATGGATGACAGAATCGACAATTAGGTTGAAAAAGAGGAAATAAAGACAGAAGCTACCAAAAGTATCTTCTGTTCATTCTGTGCTTTGAGGTTCTTGTTAGATACATTCATCGTATTGCGTAGCGAAGTAATGCTAATATTCCTCCAAGGGATGATATACGCATCCCGATATCGGTAGATGAGTCAACAGCATAGGTTTTGGCCCCTTGACTCTCTACAGAGTTTAATAGGTTGATGACATCACCTTCGATGGCAGTTTTAAAAATTGAATCTGAGACCAGTAGGTGACTAATTGCTTTTGTCGAAGCGGCATTTCGGACCTCTTGAATGCCGATAGCGAACTTGATCTCACTTTTGTGAACATAATACATAACCTTATCCAATATAGAGGAAACAGACGCGAGTTTGCTAGAGCTCATAACATCCTTCATTGCCGAAGACCTAAGAAAAACATAAATGCCATCTTCTCCTGCGACGTCGACTCCATCAACAACTGTGAATACATCTCTATCTACTATCTCCTGAGTGTTGGTCAAAAAATTGTAGAATTTACGCTTGGTCTCGCCAGGACCAAAGATTATCGCCATGAGCCGGTCTTTTTCTTGGGTTATTAAACTAACAATTGTCTTTGATATATTTTCGAAGAATACCTCGATCTTTGCATCCTTTTTGGTAGCATGAGGATATCGTTTACCACTTGTACCCGAATATATATTTGGTATTATTTCTAGATGGGTCCCTGAGACTTTCGCTATGGCCGCTTCCTGAGTATCAATAGCAATAAGAATAAAACTGGAAGCGTCACCCGATCTTCTCAAAATATCTGCCTCAAGGTTGTTCCATTTTCGATCTTTGGTTATTGTTATAGAATCACCTACTCTTATTGATAGCGAGTGGTAGGTCCCTTTTGATACCATCTCATTGCTAGAGCCTGTTATGATTCCAGCTATACGCAACCTGTCAATGGATTGATCAAAAGAAACATTTTCAACTCTGATCATAATTCGTACCTTAATACGTTCACCCTTGTCCGGCCTCGTATATTCCCCTACTTGTTTTATTACACGAGTTGAATCTGCGATCACGTCATCGCTAGTCTCTATTATCCTTCTTAAGGAAAATAGGTCGTCGGCATCCTGAGGAATTACAAAATATGCTTTATCGGAAGAATCAGAGACGTTCTTGACTATCATGCAATCTTACTTTGTAATTTCTGTTGTTAATTTCGGTCTTAATCAGGCACTCAAACTACTTTCTCATTTGCGACAGTGGTATTATCTTTACTCCCTGTCTTTGCAGATTTCAAGTAATTGTCTACCCATTCCTGCGTTAGCACTCCTGATTCTACTAGATTTACCAAGGCATTCGATGACGCATCCCCGTAAACCTTTCCCGATTTTCTTCTTGTTTGTCTCCACTTGAGTTGTGTATTTCCACTCTTAGATGAATAGATTATTCCAAGAATTTCCCTGACATTTACAAATGTCATCTCACGAATTTTTTTTAGTGTTACCTTATCGGCCGCTTCTATGTATATTTCTCCCGGACCCTCTTCTCGTTCAGGAAATACCTCGAAATCATGGAGATAGCTTTCTGGAATGAATGATCTGCAAGTGCTAACAATAATAAATTTTCTAAAACTCTCAAGTGATGCATTAGCTTCTATGTGAACCAATGTGTTCATAAACTCATGGTCGTCACTTATCAAGTTTGTGACATGACCAATTAGAATACTTTGTCGAATTCATACTCTTGCAAATCATTTAGGGCTCGTTCTGTGACGGTTGGATAACATTATTTTCTTTCTCGTTCTGTGGGTTTTAATGGATTGATGGAATGAGAAATAATCAGAACAAGGTATAGAATAAGTCAAACAAATTCGAGGGATCACTGCTGGGTATACAAAACTGGACAAACTCCTAACTCAAGATCTACTTCATCGACGCTATCATCCGTAGGGCTAGTCTCGTCATCGTTTGTCCTATATTCTTGGTAGGCTATGCGACAATAAAAAGCCACCTTTGATATACGACGCTTGATTCTCTTGTCCTTTAGCGATTTAGCAAGAAAGTACTTCCACATCACAACAGGTGCTAAAAGACATTTCTCCGATTTTATTTTCTGTTGGTATTGATACCAGTAGGTTTTTCACTCGTATTACCCGCATCAACCCATAAATAGTGGAAATAGTCCTTTGCGAACCTTGCTAGCCCTATGTGTTCTGCCCAGATAGCGGTTGGTTCGAAATTGCCGTCGTTTCTTCCTTCGCTAAGAAGTATCATTACGTATTTGCTGTCCCCAATCACTCCTCCTCCAAACATGTTATTTTTTAACCTGACATCGGCAATCCTAGAAATTGCTCTCACTGTATCAGGACTCGCCTCCTCCGAGGCAAGTACATCTATTCTTACTCCTTTCTCCTTTAACATTCTCAAGGTTGGTTGTATTGGTCTTGCTAGATCCTCAGCTACATGTGGTAATGCGATCAATAATTCATGCTGGCAGGTCTGAATTATTTCACCAATTTTTGCGGCTATATTGTATACTCCCATAACAACCCATATTTCCGGTCTTTCTCTGACTCCACTTTTCTCATAAATTGGCATTAATTCACTCATAATCATATTCTTGCTATCTCTGATCCCATTCTCTATTCGCATCCTCATTGCCTCAAGCGCAGTAATAGGTGACTTTGGGAAAAATTTTTGAGGTCTTGAGCTGTTAGATTCTAACCAACCCTTATCTTCTAAGCTATTCAATACTTCATATATTTTAGAATATGGAACTCCAGATTTCTTGCTTAGATCGGAAGCTGTCATCGAGCCTGTTTCCAAAAGAGAGAGGTAAACCTTGATTTCGTAACTGGTCAAGCCGAGACTTTCCATGGCCTTCTTCGACTTGTCACTGATGCTCATTAGGTTCAATACATGTGACGGTCATCTGCAATATAAGTATGTAATCTATGATTTCATGAGTCTGAAAATTGTTAAGGGTTGAAAGCTGAGGAGTACTAAATTATGCTATCCTACAGTACTTCTATGTCAATAGAAATAAAAAGAAGAGTGAGACCAGTAAATAGGAACGTTCGAAAATACCACAAGGGATCGAAGCAAATATTTTCCATTCCAAATAGGCTAGTACTATTCGATATACAAGTGTTCACTCTCAGTGTTTGTAAATATTAAGGAGAAGTCTACAGAAACCGAGACCATGGATACTCATTTAATTTTGGTATACCACCTTTCAGTTCCAGTGAAACTCATATTTTTTCTGGCTTTGGGGTGGCAAAATAAGGGGTGATTGAAGTCACAATAAACAAACGGTACAAATCTTATAATGCACACTGTTCCAAACTAAATGCCTATCTAACCTAAGTCCCTTTTCTTCACGCAACATTAAGAAAATAACCAACGTTACATATTATGGGAAATTACCGCATTTGATCTTTCTAGGTTTAGGAATAAGAAAGAGGATGAACCCAGTAAAGAGTATACTATCCAAATAAAAAATACTTATATATGCAAATCATGACTTATGGGCAGGTGTTGTTTGTGGTAGTTCGATTCATATATTGGTTATCGGAGATCAAATGTTCTGAGAAGGCTCGGCTTCAAAGTATCCCTAAATCAGATAAGGATCCCAGATTTGAACCAGCAGAGGAATCATGAAATTGCCATTTTAAGCTCAAGTTCCAGCTCACTTTGATCTTATGTTGTTGAGAGCTCTTTTTCTAAGAAATCATAACCCCATCCGATAGATAATATACTTAGAGACTTTAATTCTAAGTTGATCTCGGGACCAAAAACAATTTAACAGTCAAATCGCAATAATATGGTTGTTTTTAAACTATACTCATTTATCTAATGGAACTAATTGCTCACGTAGTTAAGATATCGATATGTTCGCAACGATCATTGAACTGTGATTGAGTATATACAAACTCAGAAAGTGCATGAACTATTTTTGAAGGTATAAGAATCTCTATCGGATGCGGCTCAAGGTTTCTGTCTTAAAGTGTGAGACGTAATGATTTGATTGACCCGCTAATCTCTTATACAAGGTAAATCAGTTTTCAGGAAGGGCTGAGCGATCAATCCTTAATCAGGTGGGTCAACGTACCCCCCTTGTCTATCATTGTTAGCACATCCTGTCTTGTGAGTGGTGGTTGTCCTATTGCCAGATGGTATGGAAAAGATCTAATAACCGTATAGTCTAATTCATTAGTATTCTATGCCCCAAAAACAGCAAAATGAACCCGCTTCGACGAGCTATCTAAAATATCATAACTTGGAAGATATGCTTAAGGTAATAGTATATGCTGCTCAGTCTCCAATTGGATTAACTCCGATGTTATATCATATCAATCACAATAATAAGGATGTCTTATTCATTGAGTCTGGTGCGCTTAACTCAGTTGTGCATTACATCACGCAAAGTGAAAAACCACGAAGCAAGTTCATTGAGCTTAAGAGACTGACAGGTGAATATACGTTTGTGGATAGTATTGGATCAGACACCCAGTCGTTGTATGTTCCTATTTTAGAATTGGAAAAGTGCTCCTTTAGTTTCCCGCTATAGTCAATTACTATTCATGCAACATCATAATCAATTTTGAGCTTGAAGGTATCCTTTTCCAACATACACCCCATCGTCTCTGAATTACCCAGCCCTCTGAGATAATATCCTATGAGTGTGAAGAATCATGTCTATCTTCTTGCCTTGGCATCTCCTAAATGATAGGTACATGGCAACTTGAGAAATTATCAATATGTCAGAATATTTCTTTATTATTCTCACGATTCCTCTAATTGATCTGTGCAATACAGTATGAATTCCATAGTTCTGGTAAATTACTCAGTGGTCTTCAAACATACTAGATTTCGCACCAAGAACGGTACCTAGATAATAAGGGAACCTCACACTCAAAGAATTAAGTTTTTGACTAGGCCTTATTAAATCGATGATTGCAATTCAGACAACTAATCACCGTAGGATTCGTAACGTTATATTTATATATAAAATGATAAGCTTCACCACTAAAGGTAACACGGGTAATAGACAATGAATTTAATACAGATTTCGAATTTAACGAGTAAGAATACTGCAGCAAGAAAAATCGTTCGACATACCCAGAGTATATGTCCTGATTGTAACATGATTCTTGATGCAGAAGTATTTGAACGGGAGGGTAAGGTATACATGACAAAGACCTGTCCCACACACGGCGAGTGTGAAGAGCTGTACTTTGGCTCATACGAAATGTACAAGAAATTTAGCACTTATTGGATGGATGGAAAGGGTGCTCAGGCACCAAATGTCATGATTGACAAGTGTGCGTGCCCTACGAATTGCGGATTATGCACGAACCACCTCTCGCATTCCGGTCTTGCTAACATAATTATCACAAATAGATGTGACTTAACATGTTGGTATTGCTTTTTCTATGTAAAAAAGGGTCTTGAGGGTGCCTACCTATATGAACCAAATCATGAACAAGTAAGATCTATGATGAAAACTTTGAAGGCTCAGAAACCTATTGCAGGTAATTCTATCCAGATCACTGGAGGAGAGCCAATGTTAAGGGATGATATCACTGAAATGATCAAGATAATGAAGGAGGAAGGTGTCGATCATGTTCAACTTAACACTAACGGTATCAAGTTGGCACTATCTCCAGAAACAATGAGGCAGATAAGGATGGCGGGTGTTAACAATTTGTATTTGTCATTTGACGGTGTTACTCCTAGAACTAATCCGAAGAATCATTGGGAGGTTCCGTATGCACTTGAATCTGCAAGAAAGTGTGATATGACAGTAGTCTTTGTTCCCACGGTAATTAAGTCTATTAACGACCATGAATTAGGGGGAATAATTAGGTATGCCCAAAAGAATCTTGATGTGGTGCATGCAGTTAATTTCCAACCTGTTTCTCTAACCGGTAGAATGACAAAGAGGGAGCGTGAAAAATACCGAATAACAATTCCTGATTGTATTGAAAGGATTGAAGAGCAGACAAATGGTGAAATTGCGACTGATGCATGGTTTCCCGTTCCATCGTGCATGCCCATGACCGATGTGATAGAGGCGTTCAGCAAAAAGCCGAAGTACGAGCTATCCATTCACTTTGCTTGCGGTGCCGGTACTTATGTTTTCGAAGATACTCAAACCAAGAAATTAACTCCTCTTACAGCGTTTGTTGATCTTAAAGGTATGCTGGAATATTTTGAGGAGAAATCCGACGAGATCAAATCTGGTGCGAATAGATATTGGACCATGCTAGAAGTTGTGCGAAGGCTTGGCCAATTTGTAGATAGGACTAAGCAACCTCATGGACTCAATTTAGCGAAGATGTTTTCTAGTATACTGTTGAAACGCAATTTCGATTCCGTTGGCTCTTGGCACATAAGGTCTCTGTTCTTGGGAATGATGCACTTCCAAGATAAATACAATGAAGACCTTGAAAGACTACAGAGATGTGATATTCATTACCTCACACCAGATCTTAGAATAATTCCATTCTGCGCCTTCAACGTTATTCCGGAATGGTACAGGGACAGAATACAGAAGAAGTACAGTATACCGGTAGAAGAATGGGAAAAGGCACATGGTCAAACTCTTGAAGCTGGTCTGTATAGAGGCTTAATGAGAAGAGGCAAACCAGAAGCTCAGATGGGATGTGCGTTGTCCGATATGCACAAATCGGCAGCAGAAGCAGCGAGCGCTCAATCTGAAACAGGTATGGTAGATTCAGATCACAGAGCAGTAGACTTACGAAATGGTATGGCTGGCGCATAGATAGGCAAGCCAACCTTTCTTTATTTGTCCATACCCTTTTACTAGATTTACTTTGGGTTTTGTGCAGGCCTTGAATAAAACGGAGTTCTATGCTGCTTTGCTCAAGCTTGGGAATTAACTGACGTGCGTGCGATGATGTATATGGTTAACGAGCATGTACTTGCCCTCATTTTGATAAGGTTTAATTGAAAGGTATAGTTCTTGCCTTTCGTATATGTCTACCATGAAATATATACAACTTGAACCACGTGAAGAGATCGCCATTATTAGAATAAACCGACCAGAGGCCTTGAATGCCATGAATGTAGACGTTATAGCCGAGTTATCTAGGACTATTGATATCGTGGGCCCCGACGATGGGATAAAGGCGCTGATAATTACGGGAGCAGGTGAAAAATCGTTCTGCGCAGGAGCAGATATTAGCTATATGGTTAATATTCAGCCTATTCAAGCAGAAAAATATGCATCTTCAGCACAAGCTGTGTTGAACAAGATTGAAAACTTGCAAAAACCAGTAATTGCTGCCGTTAATGGTTTTGCTCTAGGAGGAGGATGTGAACTGGCAATGGTTTGTGACATCAGAATTGCATCAAGTAATGCCAAATTGGGTCAACCAGAGGTCACCATAGGCATTCCACCAGGATGGGGTGGAACTCAAAGATTAACAAGAATTGTGGGTCCTGCAAAGGCAAAAGAGCTCGTATTCACTGGGAAAATGATAGCAGCAGATGAAGCACAGCAAATCGGACTTGTTAATAAAGTTGTTAGTTTGACACCAGAGGAAGAAAACAGATTTACTAATTCTTCGGCACCTCAAGCCACAGACAACAAGAGTTCCGTGGCAAAGCAATCCAAAAGTTTATCTAAAGAACAAAGTAGTGAAGAAATTCAGAAGCAAGAAAAACAGCGAGCCAATGAGCAGGCTAAACTTTTGAACAAAAAATTGATGGATGAATGTTTCTCGTTTGCTAAAGAAGTTACAAAGAATAGTTTTACAGCTGTGAAGACTAGCAAAATTTTGATCAACAAAGCAATGGATGCAGACATTGATACTGGTTTACGCCTGGAAATTTATGGGTGGGCATTATGTTTCGCGCATGAAGATCGACAAAAAATGATGTCAGCCTTTTTGAACAAAGGAAAAAAGTAGCTAGTGAGTATGGAAATTCACACATCCCATCCCCAGTCTACGGTAACTCAGTTTTTGCAATTCTAGCACCAGAACTTGGGCGAGTTACAAACGTCCTACATTTTACATTTGCTTCACTAAATCCCGTGGCCATCGCATTGGCAATATTCTCCGCATCCTTTGCAGTTTTTAAAAATGATATCATTGAGGGACCTGCGCCGCTTATTGCCACTGCGAGAGATCCAGCTTCTAGGGCATTTTTTTTAACCTCAACATAACCGGGGATTAGGTTCCTTCTTGCGGGTTCCACAATTATATCATGAATCCCTCTTGCTATCATCTCAACGTCCTTGAGTATGAATCCGGCTACGATCATGCTTGCATTGGATAACGTGACAACTACATCACCAAGTGATACTGTTGAGGGTAAAAGACTTCTGGCTTTTCCAGTCTTCCCTTCTGGAACACTTATCATTGGAATTGCTATTACAAGTACTAAGTCATCAGGAGGTTCTATTCTGATAACTTCTAGCTTAGGATTGGTTCGTACAATGACGAACCCTCCGAGAACTGAGGCCGAAACATTATCGTAGTGTTTTACACCTGCACTAGCAATTTCACCCTCGGCAGCATACTCTACCAATTTGGACCGATCGATCTCTAAATTGAAGAGCTTGTTAAAGGCAGTCGCGGCTGCGGCGGCTGATGCGGCACTACTGCCCATTCCATATCCGACAGGAACACCTTTAGTGATACTAACATCTAGGTCATAGTCTATACCAAAATCGATCGACATTTTTTTTATTACCAGACCTGCGGAATTGGATTCCAATCTCGAGGGAACACTATTGCTAGTAGTGTTATTGTCGTCCGTTGCTCTAATGGTTACACGATTGGACCTCGTCGAGAACCTGGATAATGCGACCCTGTCTTCGAAGACATCTAAGGCAAGTCCGAATACATCATATCCAGGACCAAGGTTGGCTGTAGAAGACGGTGCATATGCAATGCACGTTGATGCGAGATCTGATTTTCCCAAGGTTAACTGTTTACCTCCTCTCCTTGATTAAGGATCCTCGACAGAGATGCAGATAATGTAACCATTCCATTCATTGTAAGGCTTGAAACCGCTATGATCTCTTCCAAAAATCCACCTCTATTCAGACTTCTTACAAATTCCTTGCTTAGATACGAGTTCTCAGAATCCTTTTCTTTGTCGAGGGCAGATTCTAGAGATTCTACTGATGCTGACCACCCGAGTATGTCAGGCAATCTATCAATAATTAGATCTCTTTTGGTGAGTAGGTTAATCTGGGGCGTCTTTAACCTCAATTTAATAGAAGAGGCCAATAGAGATATAGAAACGTAGTTAATTGGAGATGAGACAAGTATGCCATCAAAAATGAATAGGATTGCTTTGTTATCAGATTGAAAATGAGATACAAAATAGAGTCCGCTTTCTCTAAACGCGAATAATTCAATTTGTCCCGGTGTATCAACCAATACGTATTCCGCATTTAGACTGTTAACTTCGTTTTGAATTTCGGCTAATTGTGTTGCAATCAAGTCGTTAGCCAACATCAAAGCACCATTAGGACCCAATTGATGACTGTTCATTAGTTTGTTAATGTCGACGTACTTTCTTACATCAATATCTGGTTCATACGGTAAATCTATTGTGCCAGGGTCTAGGTTGAGGCTAATCGCAAATGAATTGTGGTCTTCGTACCATTGTAGCAGTTTAGAAGTAAGAAGTGATTTTCCTGATCCCGCTGTACCTGTAATAAAAATAGTATTCATTAATGCTGGGATCAATCATATCATTTTTTATATCATTTTCTGATAAATAATCGCTAGATACACATTATACACTATCATGATCTCTCAACTGTATTATTATAGCTAATGCCACAGGATCGATTTGTAGGATCTGGTCGTAGGCAAACGCTGGTTCGGAGTAGTTTTGTCAATTAGTCGCTTCCTTGTCCTTCAATTACCATCAAGGTCAGGGTTGACTTTATTTTGTCGATACGTCTCAAATGCCATGTGATAGTTTCCTTTAGTGAATCAACTGTTTCCGCGTTTACCTTCACAAGTATATCATATGCTCCGTATACTCCTGTGGCTTCAATTATACCGGGTAATCTGTTAAGTTCGGTGATAATCTCATCCTCGTACCCCAAGTCGCAATTTATTAGAACGTATGCTGTAGGCATTATAACGTTATATTTGTAATAATGTACCGGATATAAACCCACGCATAATTCAGTAGCTTTCGATTCGATTTCTTTTTTGTTTTGGAATGCAAGATTGCAATTATAATTCTGACCAAGAGGACTACTTATTCCCTTAATTCCTAACAGTAGCGTAGAGGATAGTTAATAGTTATCACTTACTAGTTTACAGTCTGCATTAATTATTATGTGGCTCGTATCGTTAAAGTCATTGATCATAATTGAACTGGCGACTGCTGGCAATAGCTGCAAGTGTAGTGCCTTTGTTATTCATGTTCTTATTTACACATTTATCGACTGAGGATATCTTTGCAGTGGGAGCAATTCCGTTTATAATTTCTTGTTTGTCGGTAATGGGCAGGATCCTGCTACAGGCTTATCGTTTTAAATATTTTATTAAAGAGTTCATAGGTCATGACGTTAGCTCTACTGCCAATACAATGTCTGCTCGTTTGGCTGGTGAATTTGTGACGCAAACTACTCCATCATATGTAGGCGGAGAATTAGTAAGGATTGCCTGGTTGACAAAGAAAGGCGTACCCGCGGGCAAAGCTGCATGGTTAACTACAATGGAAATAATTTCGGATGTATTAGTAGGAACAATGCTAGGATTCATTGCTGGCGCGTTAGCAATCTATAACGGGGCTAATTTTATTGGTATTATTGTTATATTAATAGCGATTCCTACGTTTACCTTCTGGGTAGTGTTAATCATATTTTCTGCAAAGCGAACACTACATTTACCGTCGTTCTCATTAAGAATAGTTCAAAGGTTTGTTGCAAAGGAAAGGGCTGAGCGTATGGTCAGATCGGTTAACGATGCCCTATCTGATTTATGTAAGATGAGTAGAGATAATTTCAACTCTCCCAAAGCGATTAAGACCTTTTCAATTGGAATCGCTATCACCTTTGTTGCATTCCTTTTTCAGGGTTACTCTTTTATGGTGTTGGCAAATGCAGTGGGAGAGGATATAGATCTATTTGATTCCCTAATGGCTACTTCTGCATCCACTGTACTAGCCACCTTGCCTATTACTCTAGGCGGATCAGGGCTTGCAGAACTTGGTCTATGGGCGTACGTTTCCGACCTCAATAGCATCCCTTCCTTAGATGACGTTTTAAATGACAATCAACTGAGTGTGATTATTGTATGGAGGATTGCCTCGTATCATGTTCCCCTGGTTATTATGTGGATAGCGCTGATGAAAACAATTGGAAGAGCTCCACTCAAAGATACCCGGACTACGTATTTGGCATCAGGGAAAGAAAATAAGGACGCATTTTCTGCACCGCACGATCAAAATAAAGGGATTGATAGATCAGATAATTCTGTAAAATAGGACTACCTAGCAAATTAAACGAAGGTAAATGAAGGGTTACTAGCCAGACACATATTCGATATTGTCCTACTCATCTCCATCGCTCCCATCGTCACTCTCAGAGCTGAGTGAAGTTTTTGCAACGTCGGATTCCACGTCCATAAGCTGTATATCATGCAGCTCAAAACTATATATCGCATCCATCTGAAGAGAATATTTAGATTTCAGTAAATCAATTAGGCCATCGCTTAGATTACCCTTAAACACCTTGATCCTAAATTCGTATACCACTCCCTTCATAAAATCATTCATGGATAATGATCTGGGAATATTCACTCCCTCCACAATCGTTCTACCATCATGCAAAGCCTCATAGAGTTGGATATCGATTTTTAGTTGTTCTGGATAAATATCAAGAATATATCCTGTCCTAGCTAGAGTATCTGGTTGCCCAAATTGCACACTCTTGATTTCTTTTTCTGCCCATTCGGGAAGAGCTTCCTCGCTTGTCTTTTCTGTTGTATTCTTTGTTTTTCGCATAAGACTTGATATCGTATTTGCATAAGGACTAGCCCTATTTAATTGCATTTTGTTTGACGTCATACACACGTTTTTGCTCTGACCAAAAATTACGAACTAAGAATTTTAGTTATCGCATGTATTCACATGTATTCACTTATTTGTAAGGTCTATGTCAGTCATCATGAAGTAGATGAAGGTATTTTGTCTCGTTGAAATCGAAGTTCCTCATCTGTCCTCTCAAAAAATCATGCTAGTGATTAGTAGTACTGTTTATCATTCGTTTCTCAATCAGGTAGCATTGATATAAGACCAAGTTCGTAAGGACATACAGTTCGACATATCTTTCCTGCATAATCCTTTTCAGAGTGAATCAAAAACGACATCATTATAAGCTATTCAGAGAACTAAATGCAGAAATCCTTTAAAAGACAACATGATGATACCTATAGCCCTTACCAATGGAATATCTCTAAACTTGAAAATCAGAAAAAGCAACAGAGCCAAGAAACCAAGTATTATTGCAGATATACGAGGTCTACAGGTAATAATTCCATCAAACTACGAAGTAAATGATCTATTGAAATTAGTTCAGGGTAAGCGGAATTGGATTCTTAAATCCTTCAAATATTATGAGAAGTTACGATCCAGATATTCTCATGAACATTTGAAAGTAAACACAATTTGTTTTTTTGGTAATAGATACTGCCTCAGAATAATTAAGGATAGATCGTCATTTGCAGTATTATCTGAGAATCTTAAAATGATAACATTTCATGTAACCAACAAGCGAATGTTCAGAGAAGATATTTTCAAATGGTATAAAAATGAAACTACAAAAATCATATCTAGCCGTCTTCCATTAATTGCCTCTAAATTGAATATACGATTTAATAACTTCTCCATAAAAAGACAGAATTCAAAATGGGGAAGCTGTTCAAGGAAAAGAAACTTGAATTTTAGTGCTCTCTTGTCTGCAGCTCCTAGAGAGGTCATAGACTATGTCATAATCCATGAACTTGTGCATATAATAGAACCCAATCATTCAAAGCTATTTTGGGACGGAGTGAGGACGGCCGACCCACTGTACAAAGACCATAGGAAATGGCTTAGGACGTATGGTTCATTGGTAAGTATTGAAGGGATAATCATCGAAAGCCCTATGATGAATAAGGATATTGAACCACAGATGGATATAACGGATTAAAGCCAAGATGAAACTTGTTCTGAGCACGGCCAAACTGGGATCGTTACTGCAAAATAATAATGAGAGAAAAAGAACAGTGATAGTCGATGTTAGGCCATACACCGACTACATTCTCGGTCATATACCAGGTGCGATCAACGTAGACCTGATGCACTATCACTGGATTGATACCTCAGACCTCGGGATTTCACAATTCAATTATCAAATGCAAACCCTTCTTTCTTTCCTTGGATTAACGGGAGATAAGCGAGTCATCTTTTATGAATCCAATTCTGGACCATCGGCTGCGAGGGGAACATGGCTGCTCAGTTATTTCTTTCATCAAAATGTATCGCTGCTTGATGGTGGATTTGAAAAATGGAAAAAGGACGGACACACAATTGAAACGAAGAGCAACCGATACAAACATTCCGTGGTTGAGGGCAAAACCAATCCAAAAGTACTTGCAACGTATAATGAAATATTCCTAGCTATAAAAAACAAGGGGAATAAAATATTGCTTATTGACTCGCGTTCAAGCTCTGAATTTGACGGTTCAATTATTCGAGCTGGTAAAGCAGGTCATATCCCCAGGGCGATAAATATTGATTGGCATGAAAATATTGAAGATGGATCCTTCAAGGTACCTGGGAAGCTTAGAAAAATATATTCAAATATCCCAAAACAATCTGAGATCATAACCTACTGTCAGGGTGGGTATAGAGCAGCAAACAGCTATATTGTTCTGAAATTGTTAGGCTATAGAAACGTGAAAGTATATTTGGGATCGTGGGGAGAATGGGGCAATAAGGTTGGATTCCCAGTTGAAAAGTAGAAATATCAAAGATCACAGTATTCTTCACCACTACATGAGAAATTACTCATAATATTGCCGTATGATTGACACCTGACGAAATTTAAAATAATGGAATTGATGTAACCTGAGCAATGGCAGATAAAAAAGCTACCGCAGATAAAAAAGATACCGCAGATAAAAAAGCTACGGCAGATAAGAACAAGCACAAGCCCGATACAAAGTACAGAGATGAGAGTTATTTCGCTGCTGGCAGGAGAAAACGAAAACGATATATGAAAATAATCGTACCAGCTATTATCGGTGTCGTAGCAGTGGCCATCATATCTGCTATAGCGTTTTCATTGCAGCCAAGTAGTAGTAACGAAAACTATGGACCGGTGGGTTCAGCACATGAACACGCTGCTTTCCTTGTAATGTTGGATAGAGTTCCCATTAATTTCAGTCAAAGCCAATACCAAGTAAAATCAAACCTGATTCATGTCGAAAATGGCGACGGTACGACTCTACATAGACATGCTACTGGTGTGCCTTTTATTGAATTTCTAAAGAGTGTGGATATGGATATCCAGGATGGATGCTTCGTTGCTGACGATGGAAGAGAATATTGCGATACTGCAGATAAGAAATTACGATATTTTGTAAACGGAAACGAGACAAGTTCCATTGCTAATTACGTTCCCAAAGAAAATGACAGAATACTCGTAGATTATAGTGATGAAAATGAAGACGAGCTAAAGCGAGAAATTGATGTCCTAAGACAGATCCCAATCCGAAGATAGATTCAAAGAA
>Ga0075431_100000715_pt1 | contig 28585 bp, 23 predicted proteins | sample RhiMetdeltSRZDD5_FD_75297 | JGI IMG/M metagenome (GOLD analysis project Ga0075431, IMG submission 75297) | Populus rhizosphere microbial communities from Tennessee, USA - Rhizosphere MetaG P. deltoides SRZDD5 | ecosystem: Host-associated > Plants > Roots > Rhizosphere > Soil | place: USA... | reverse complement strand
CCGCGCTATCCGGCGGCGCTGTTCGAGCGGCTGGCGGCGCTGGCTCCGGGACGCGAGAGCGCCTGGGACTCCGGCACGGGAAGCGGGCAAGCGGCGCGGGGGCTCGCCCTACACTTCACCCTGGTGTGGGCCACCGATGCCAGCGCGGCACAGCTTGCCGCCGCGGCCCCGCATCCGCGTGTTCACTATCGAGTGGCGCGGGCGGAGGCGAGCGGGCTTCCCGACCGCGCGATCGATCTCGTGACCGTCGCGCAAGCCTTGCACTGGTTCGAGCGCCCTCAGTTCTATGCCGAGGTGCGTCGCGTGCTGCGACCGAAAGGCGTGCTGGCCGCGTGGTGCTACGACCTCATGCATGTCACACCGGAAGTGGACGCGCTCGTGCATGCTTTTTACACCGATACGATCGGTCACTACTGGCCCCCGGAGCGCGCGCTCGTGGAGAGGCGTTACGAAACGCTGGACTTCCCGTTCGATCGGATCGACATTCCGCCGGTGGACTTAGACGCGGAAATGGATCTGACCGAGCTCGCTGGATACATGCGTACGTGGTCGGCGGTCACGCGTTTCCGGGAAGCCAAGGGACATGATCCGGTCACGGATGTCGTGGAGGCACTGAAACCGATTTGGGGTCCTCTGGAAACTCGCCGGCGGGTGCGATGGCCGCTTGCGATTCTGGCCGGACGCATATGAGCCCCATCGATCTGCGCTCGGACACGATGACCCGGCCCACCCAGGCGATGCGGGCGGCGATGGCGATCGCGGAAGTGGGCGACGATCAGTTTGGCGAAGATCCGACCGTGAATCGCCTGCAGGAACGGGCAGCGGAGCTGCTCGGCAAGGAAGCCGCGCTTTGGTTTCCCACCGGAACAATGGCCAATCAAGTCGTGCTCAGGCTGCTCACCCGGCCCGGCGACCACGTCATCGTGAGCCAGGGAAGCCATGCGTTCTGGTTCGAAACCGGTGGTTCCGGGGCCAACGCCGGCGTGCAGCTCTCTGAAGTCGGTGAGCGCGGGTTATTCACCGCCGAGGACGTCCTGGCTGCGTTCAAACCCCGCGGTCATCAGTTCTATCCCCCGACGACGTTGGTCGAGATCGAGAATACGCACAACCGTTCCGGGGGAATCGTGTTTCCGGCCGAGGAAGCCGAGCGCATTTGCCGGGTGGCGCGTGAACATGATCTGGCCACCTATCTGGACGGCGCGCGCCTCTGGAACGCCGCCGTGGCGAGCGGGCGCACGGTGGCGGAGCTGGCGCGGCCGTTCACCCTCGTTACGGTGGCGTTGTCGAAAGGTCTCGGTGCCCCGGGTGGATCGCTTCTCGCCGGCTCCCGCGAGCTCATGACTCGCGCGGTGCGGTTCCGGCGCATGGCCGGGGGAGCCATGCGGCAGGTAGGGATCTTGGCCGCGGCCGGTCTCCATGCGCTGGATCATCACCTGGACCGGTTGGCCGACGATCATGCCCATGCCCGCGACCTGGCGAAGTTCTTTCAGAGTTGTCCCGGGATCCTCCTCGACCCGGCGAGCGTGCAGACCAATATCGTCGTGTTCGACACGAGGCCTCCCGCGCCGGACGCGCCGACGGTGGTCCTGCGGGCCAAGGAGCGGGGCGTGCTCCTCTATGCCCTGACCGCACGTACGCTGCGCGTGGTAACGCACCTCGACGTGACGGGGGACGATTGCCGCCGCGCCGCCCAAATCCTTGTCGACATCGTGAATGAAGGGGAGTAGGATGCCGCGCTTTGCTATTGCCGAATCTCGCGAAAGCGGGAGCGGGGGACCCAACCCTAGGGGCTAATCGTCCGTTTCGGATGTAGGGCCATCTCTTCGGCCCGAGCCCGTCAGCTAACCTCGCAGGCATAGAAGAGGAGAGTTCGGCGCATGTCTGCCGGCGGGGACGCTCCCCAGCTTGGTGCACCTCAGGATGACAAACCGACGCTGATGGACCGCGCCGGCCGCGTGGTGTTCGGCGCGCCCCGTAGTCTTCACGACCGCCGTTTGTTCCACCGTATTTCCCTCATCGCCTTTTTGGCCTGGGTAGGGCTGGGCGCGGACGGGTTGTCCTCGTCCGCATACGGTCCGGAAGAAGCGTTTCGCACCCTGGGTCCCCACACCTATCTCGCCGTCGTGCTGGCCGGAGTTATGGTGTGCACGATCCTCATCATCTCCGCCGCCTACAGCGTCATCATCGAGCAGTTTCCGTCCGGGGGTGGCGGTTACCTCGTTGCGACCAAGCTTCTCGGGCCGGCGTTCGGGGTCGTGTCCGGGTCCGCGCTCCTCGTCGATTACATCCTTACCATCACCGTGTCCATTGCCGCCGCCGGTGACGCGTTGTTCAGTCTGCTGCCGGTGTCCTGGGCGGTATGGAAGCTGAGCGCGGAGAGCGTCTTCATTCTGGGATTGATCACGCTCAACATTCGCGGGATCCGGGAGTCCGTGATCGCTCTCGCGCCGATCTTCTTTCTCTTCCTGGGCACACACGCCATCTTGATCCTGGGCGGCCTCATCGGTCACGTGGCGCGGTTCGGTCAAACGACGACGTTCATCCAGCACGGGTTCGACACTGGGCTTTCGACGCTCGGGTTGGGCGGCCTCTTGCTGCTCCTCGTTCACGCGTACTCCCTGGGTGGCGGTACCTACACCGGAATCGAGGCCGTCTCCAACGGACTTCTCATCATGCGCGAGCCGCGGGTGAAGACGGCCAAGCGCACCATGCTCTACATGGGCTCCTCGTTGGCCTTCACCGCGGCCGGGCTCCTTCTCCTGTATTTGCTCTGGGACGTGAATCATGTTCCCGGAAAAACGATGAACGCGGTGCTGGTGGAGAAGATGGCTACGGGACTTCCCTTGGGCGGCGTCTTCGTGATCCTCACCTTGATCTCCGAGGGAGCGTTGCTCCTCGTGGCCGCGCAGACCGGGTTCATCGACGGACCGCGCGTGCTGGCCAACATGGCCATCGATTCCTGGATGCCGCACCGGTTTTCCGCGTTGTCGGTGCGGTTGACCGCCCACAACGGGATCGCGCTCATGGGCCTCGCTTCCCTTGCCGCGCTCTTGTATACGAGGGGCGACGTCCGCCACCTCGTGGTCATGTACAGCATCAACGTATTCTTGACGTTTTCACTGTCCATGTTCGGCATGGGCTTGAAGACCTTTCGGGAGCGCGGCCGGGGATGGGCGCGACATGCGGCGCTCTTCACGATCGGCTTCTTGCTCTGCGCGACCATCCTCGTCATCACCATTCTCATGAAGTTCCGTCAGGGCGGATGGATCACGCTGCTCGTCACCGGATCCGTGATCGGGCTGTGCTTCATGATCCGACGTCACTACCGCAAACTAGGGCGCGTGCTGGGAAAGCTGTATGCCGAGTTGGAAGAGGTGCCGGTGCAATCGCATCCCAACACCGCGCCTTTGGACCCCACCCAGCCCACCGCGGCCATTCTCGTGGGGTCGTATGGAGGTCTTGGCATCCATACCCTGCTCAACGCGTTTCGCGCGTTTCCGGGGCATTTCCAGAACGTGATGTTTCTTTCCGTCGGTGTGATCGATTCGGGAGAAATGAAGGGTGAAGACGCGCTGGATCAATTGCGCAACCATACCGAGGATACGGTGCGACAGTACATCGAGCTGGCCCGCGGCATGGGCATCCCGGCCGGCGGACGCACGGGTATAGGTATCGATGCGGTGGACGAGGCGGAAAAGCTCTGCCTGGAGGTGCTCCAGGAGTTTCCACGCACGACATTCTTTGCCGGCAAAGTGATCTTCCAGCGCGAGAAGTTCTATCAGAAGCTTCTGCACAATGAAACCGCTCGATCCATTCAAACCCGGCTCCAGTGGCGTGGTCAAACGATGGTTATCCTCCCCGCGCGGGTGCGCTAGCAAGGGCGTTCAGGAACGATTAGACTCGGCCCGGGCAGGGGAGAAACGAGATCATCATGCGATTGGTTCAAATTATCGGCATTCTTTGCATCCTTGTCGGTGGATACGTATTGGTCCGGGGATTCACCTATACCAAACAAGAAAGCGTGATCGAGATCGGGGACCTGAAGGCCGGGGTAAAAGAAAAGAAAACGGTGCCACCGCTGGTCGGTGGATTGGCGATCGTGGCCGGGATTGGGCTCGTCGTCGTCGGCAGCCGCCGATCTGCATCCTGAATGTCTTAGCGCTTCGGATCCCAGCGCTTCCCGGCACGAGTGAAGTGTAGTGCACCGCCGGAGAGTTTCTTGGCCAACGCCGACGATTGATCGTTCGAAAACCCGTAGAGATACGCGACCCCGCGAGTTCCGATGGATGCGCGGGTGAGCCGTTGGCCGAAAATGCTCGCATAGGTGGTTTCGAATTGGGTTCGATCATCTGCCGTGTCCCACAGCGTGATCCAGACCGCTCGCGGGGAACCCTTCTCGGAGTCGAGCAGGAAGAAGCGGTCGCCACCCCAGCCTTCCGCGGCAGGGTTGGTCCAGTAGGTAGGAAGTGCGGCCGCCATGGGGTCGAGCTTCTCGTCAGTGGGCGTGGTGAGAATGGCGGCCAGGACCTCGCCCGCGGTGTTCTCGTGCGTAACGCTATACCCGGCGGATTTGAATAGTCCCTCTGCCGACGCCTCGTCGATCAGCACGGGCTCGTCACGCGTGTCGGCATTCCAATACTTGTCGGGATGCAGGATTTGCTCGGAGGAGCGCGGTGGATCGTGCACGGCCTTGAGGAAGTTCTTACCCGCGTTCACCGTGCTCGTGCCGCCAAGGAGCGCGCCCAGTTGTCCCTGGAGCAAGAAGAACATCCCGCAGGTGTAGTTGGCGAGAAGGCTCTGGAAATACCGAGGGGCTTCCAGGAATACCCGGCTCCGCTCTTCCTCTGATTTCATGAGCTTCTGGAGGTCATCGGCTTTCATTTCGCCCGAGAATTGAGCCTGGGTGACGTACCGGGTCATGACCTCGGTCGCGGAGCCTTCCACCAAGGCCCCGATCACGAACTCGCCGTCCTGGCTGCGATCGCGCGACGACATGAGAGAGTCGAGGCTCACCTGCTGATCGTCGAGTGCGTGCGTCAGCTCGTGGGCGATGAGGATCCGGTCGACGAGCTGGCCGTATTCGGTGCCCTCCCGCTTCACCATGTAGAACGTCTTGGAAGGCGGATCGTAAAAGCCGCCGATCTGGCTCATGAGCACGTCGATCAAGGTCTGGCGGAGAGAAGTCGATTCGGGCAATGCGCCAATCGTGCGCAAGAACGCTTCGTTGTCCCGGAGCTCTTTTTCCGGATACTCCTCGACCAGCCGCTTCTCGATGAAGCCGCGGAGCTCCGCTTCCGAATACATGCCTTTTTTGACCGTTTGCTTGAACTTCCAGCCTCGTATGGACTCGACGGTCTTCGCCACGTCGTCGGCCAAACGCAGCTCCGCTTCGTCGGCCGGAGTGAGCGGCGCGCCCGAAGCGAGGCCGTGAACCGACAACAGAAGCGCGAAGGTGATGCGCAGGTATCGTGTTGGATGCATCGGATGATTCTACACGTCCAAGAGTCGCTCGCCGGCGAGAATGAACGAGCCGAGCAAGGCGACACCCCGCAGCACAGGCTGAATTCGGTGTGGCACTGAGTACTTGCGAGGACGTCGCCTTGGCCGGCTCGTTTCATTTCGAGTCCGGCGAAGCGACGTTCAGGGTTTGGGAGCGCTCTGGGGCAGGACGGCGATCATGCGCAGCGGCGCGCCCGTTCCCTTGCCGATCTTCATCGGCAAGGCAATGACCCAGGCGCCCGTTTCCGGAAGGTGCCGGAGATTGGCGATGTTCTCGAAACCGGGAATGTTGTTCTCGGCGAAGATGCGATGGGCTGGAAAATCCGTCGACGGCCCGTAATCGAGGGAGGGGGTGTCCAGCCCCACCGCATCCACGAGACGTTGCTCGGACAGGAACTTGGCGGCGTCCTCGGCGTAGGCGGGGAAGTGAAGGGTGGTCGTGCTTTCCGGCGTCTCGCTTCCGAAGTAAGCTTTGCGATCCGGCCAGTGCTTGCTCCATCCCGTGCGCAGGAGAACAATGGCGCCGGCAGGGATCAGTCCGTGCGCTTTTTCCCAGGACTGAAGGTCGCTCTTGGTGCAACGGTAGTCGGGGTTCCGGGTCACGGAGTCGCTGACGTCGACGACCACCGCCGGTCCGACCAGTTGTTCGAGGGGAACGTCGTCCACGCCCCACTGCCCCTCTCCGAAATGAGAGGGTGCATCCATGTGGGTGCCGCCGTGCTCAGCGGCGCGGAATGTGTTCGCGGCGTAGAAGAACCCACCGGGGGAGGGACCGTGAGCGACCGTCTCGAGTTGGAAGGGGGAGGCGGTTGGCCAGTACAGGGTCGTTGAGTCGAAGGGGTAGGTCAAATCGACGAGCTTCCCCTCGTCGAAAAGCATCTGGCCTTCAGGTAACGTCTGAGAGCGTCGGCAACTGAACAAGGACGCGAGGCAAACCACGGCGAAAGCAAACCGTAAGCCGCGCATAAGAGGAAAGACGGAGGGCGAACCTTTCGAAATGAGGAGAGGAAGCATCCGATCGCAGACAAAATCTCGGGCACGGAGCGAGGACAGTCGAAGTTTCAAGCGACCAAACGGCGTCTTCCCCCAAAGACCACGAAGATTTCGCGATCCAGACTCCGCCCAGTCTAGACTCGAGCTGCCTCGCCCGTGCCGAGGCCCTGGGGTTAACCGGGGCTTAACATATTCTTATACGAAAGTTTGCAATCCGACACGGTTTTTTAAGGGTTCCCCCCAAAAAAATTTGTGGAGGATTGAAAGAATATTTCCCATAGGTTGCTGTGCAACAGTCTCTTCATTCCACATTGAGCGACGTGAGGTCGGCGAACGACCGGCGTATCACGCGTGAGGGCTTCAACATGACTCTTTGGGGAACGCTTTTGGGGATCGGCATCGGGGCCTCCCTCGCCGTGCTCTGGGTCCGGGGGTCTTGGGCTCGTCGCGTGGCAGCACTCGAGACGGCCCTGGAAGGAGAGGAACGGCGACGGCGGGATTTGGAGGCCACGTCCCAAGCCCTGGACGCAGAAAAGTCGCGACTCCTGCAAGAGTTGGCCGTGTCGCGTTCCGAGCTGGTGGCCAAGGACGGTGAGATCGCCACGCAGCAGGAATTCCTCGATGCCACCAAGCGAGAAATCGAACACACATTCAAGGCGCTGGCTTCTAACGCACTGGAAGGCAACACCCGCCAGTTCCTCGAGCTGGCCGAAGAGCGCCTCGCCCGCACACGATCGGAAGCGGAAGGCGAGCTCGAGAAGCGCAAGCAAGCAATCCAATCCATGATCGATCCCCTCAAGGACGCGCTCACCAAATTCGAAGCTCAGACAGGTGAAATCGAGAAAGCGCGCGTCAACGCCTACGCCCAGATCGACACCCAGGTCCGAGCCCTCGCCGAGCAAACCTTGAAGCTCCAGGAAAAAACGACCTCGCTCGACACGGCGCTCCGCGGGAACCAGGTGCGTGGACGGTGGGGAGAGCTCGCGCTCCGAAACATCGTCGAGCTGGCCGGAATGACCGAGCATTGCGATTTCTTCGAGCAACAAACGGTGGAAGGGGGAGGCCGGCCGGACATGCTCGTGCGATTGCCCGGAGGCCGGTTCATTGCTGTCGACGCCAAAGCGCCGCTCCACGCCTATCTGGAGTCGATGGAAGCGACGTCGGAAAAGGAGCGTACAGCGGCCTTGGCTCGCCACGTGAGCGACCTGCGAGGGCACATTCGGCAACTTGCCGCACGTGAGTATGCAGCGGGTTTGGACGGAAGCCTCGACCTGGTCGTGCTCTTCCTGCCCGGGGATCCTTATTTGTCCGCCGCCTATGGCCGCGATCCCAACCTGCAGACCGACGCCCTCGCGTCTCGAATTCTGATCACCACGCCGACCACCCTGGTCGCACTCCTTCGCACCGTGGCCATCTACTGGCGCGAACGGTCCCTGGCCGAGAACGCGGAGGAGATCGCCAAAGGGGCCCGGGATCTGTACGAGCGCGTGGCCCGGTTCGGGCAGCATCTGGAGAAGATGGGCCGGGGGTTGTCCAGCGCGGTGGACGCTTACAACCGGGCGGTGGCGTCCTTCGAGCATCGCCTGGTTCCCCTTGGAAACCGGCTCAAGGACTTGCGGGTGAGCGGCCGCGGCAAGCGCCAGATCGCGTCACCGCGAGCGGTGGAGACAGTGCTTCGCCTCCCCTTCGAGGAAGCTCCCGAATCCCTCGCCGAGCCCCTGACCAAACCCTGACCCAATCCACGAGGCAATAAAAAAGGGCGGAAACTTGCGTTTCCGCCCTTATCCTCATGGGGGGATGTCCTAAGACCCCAATCGGTTACTGACAGCTCTCTCTCGTTCCGAGCCGCCGAATCGTTCGGCTTCTCGGGTTATCTGTTGGACGAAACCGGCCGGGAGAAGTTACGCGCCCTTGCTTTCCGTAAGGGCGTAAAAATTGTTGTAACTGGTTTTCAAGGGGGCCGTCCTAGCGACTGAACGGCAGTGGCCGGTCAAAGGGGGGGGCCCCGGGGCAGCTGACGCAACTCCGTGGGTTCAACTTTGGATCACCACCGTCGTCGTCCGAACCCAGAAGAAACGGTCAGGCCGGGGGATGTGCTTTCCCCCGAAGATGAGCAACTGCTCCTCGGCCTGGCCCGTCGCGGGGACACGGGCGCGTACGGCCGCTTGGTGAGGGCCTATCAGGACCTCATCTACGCCCTGGTCTTCCGATCCGTGCGTGATAGCGCGGTGGCGGAGGAGCTGACGCAGGACGTCTTTCTAAAGGCGTACCGTTCGCTCGGCACGTTCCGCGGCGATTCGAGGTTCACGACGTGGTTGTACCGCATCGCGGTGAACCTTTGTCACGATCAAAGAGAGAGTCTCACCGCTCGCAATCGGCGGCGGGAGACGAGCCTCGAGGACGTTGAGCCGGCCCCCGCCGAATCCGCTGCCCCGGCGGGGCGGCCGGATCAGGTGCTCGAGGCGAGCGAAATGGCGACGAGCTTTCAGGTAGGGCTCGACGCGCTGGAACCGAAGTATCGGGATGCGTTTCTTCTCCGTCATGGCGAAGATCGCAGCTACGAGGAAATATCCGAGATCCTGGGGATCTCGGTAAGCAATGCGAAGGTGCGGGTGCACCGGGCCCGGGAGATGTTGCTCGAGGTCTTACGCGCCCGCGGTTTCGAGGTTTAACGACCGATGGCCGGATCAGAGGACATGGATCCCAGGCTGCACGCCTATCTGGACGGAGAGCTTTCCGCCTCCGAGGCGGCTCAGTTCAAAGGGGATCTGCGACCGGGTAGTGCTACGCGGAACCAACTTGATTCCTTGATGCATCTAGGGGCATGGTTCCGGACTACCCGGCCGCGGGCCCCGGCGACTTTGGCCGATGCCGTACTGCGCACGCTCGAGCGCGAGCAGGCCGCACACAAAGTCGTCGTCTTACGGCGCCGGTCTCCATTCATTCGCTGGGCCTGGGTCCCCGCCGCGGCAGTGGCCGCCCTGGCCCTATTCGTTTTTCTTCCCGGACGGCACGTTTCCACGACTCCAAGCGCGACGAATTCCCACACTCCTCCACCTGCCATCCAGACCTCCCGGACTGCTCTGAGCGGCGTCCAAGAGCCGAATACGGTACGCTATACGTTTACCGTTAAGGCCGAACAGGTCCGGGAGATCTGCCTGGCGGGGGACTTCAATCAATGGAAAGTCTGTGACGCGCGGCTCGCGCGCGTGGCGGAGGATGTCTGGTCCATTACGATCGATTTGCCCCGAGGGCGACACGAATACATGTTCGTGATCGACGGCAGATGGGTGACCGATCCCAACGCCATGGGGTATTCCACCGACGGCTTTGGCAACCGGAACGCGCTCCTTGTGGTCTGAGCGTCGCGCTTCTTCTCGCCGGTCTTTTCGCCCCCAAACTTAGCCCCGCCGCCCCGCAGTTCAACTGGTCGCTCAACTTGAGCCTCGGGTATGACGACGAGATTCTAGCCGAGCCGTATCAAATCGGGGTAGTGACTCCGGTTGCCGATGGTTTCGTGAGCGGATCGAGTCACTTTCTCATGCGTTGGGCCGACTACAAGTCAGATCATCGCCTTGACCTTGTCGCCAATGTGGGCGGGGTGGTCTATGGCGAGAAAGTCGACGGCGGGGACAGGGAAATCAGCGCCGGGGCCGCTTATCGGCGGCGCATCTTGGCCCCCGTCGCATTGGATGTTTCAGGCTACGGCGCCTGGTTCCGGCGGGACGAACAATCCAGCGGGGAGCCGGTGTTCGATCAAGACCTCTATACCATCGATGCCCGCTTGAGCTGGGCGTTGGGCAAGAAATGGGTGGCAAGCGCCGGCGGACGGTACGACTGGTCGCGCTATCCCGGTCGCCAATACGCCCTCACTTCGGATCCCGAGGAGCTGGAGGCCGAGAAGCAGAACCAGTGGGGTGCCCTGCTTACGTTCGGTCGCCGCTTTGGTTCACGCAACCATCTCAACTTAGAGCTGCTCTACCGGCAGGTTGATTCCAACGTGTCGTGGTCCGAGTACTACGGCCCGACTGCGCTCGTTCGAGGACGGTTCACTCTTCCCCTCGCGCTCACCGTGACCCCAATCGTTGCCTATAGTCATCGCTTTTTCGATACCTTTGACACGGACACCACCAACGTGGATACGCGCCGGGACGATAGCTGGCAATATGGGATCAACGTTACCCGCCCTGTGTCACAGCGCGTAAGCGTGTTCGTGGACGGCAGCTTTCTTTATCAGCTGTCCAACATCTCCGCCTTTCAGTTCGATGAGGCTCGGATATCGGCCGGGTTTGCGTTCGGGCTAGTTTCAACTCGCCAGGGACCATCCGTGCTTACGCAACCACCTGCCCGGCAGCTGGCCCCCGAGCTCAGGCCGGACGGGGTGCACTTTCGGTTCCGAGCGGTCGGGGCACGCACGGTCTCGGTGGTCGGGGATTGGAATGGCTGGAATGCGGACCGGAACCCCCTCCGGGGTCCCTTCAAGGGAGGGGTTTGGGAAGCCACCCTCCCCCTCAAACCCGGTATCTGGAGGTACGCCTTCGTAGTAGACGGGATCTGGCAGGCCCCCCCTGATGCCCCCCGAACAGAAAGCGACGGGTTTGGAGGGGTCCGAGGGGTCCTGGAAGTCGGCGGACCATAAGAGTAATGAGTAACTCCTTGCGATCAAAATCGTCCAAACCGTGTTCCTGGGAGGGGCTATGCACGCCCTGGTATGGACGTGCGCTGTTACAATGGGGTTGTTGGCAATGTGGCTTTGGGGGGCCATTGCCGGCTTAAGGACCAATGATGAAACCAAGGTTCCTGACTGGACGGCCGCTCATTGCCTTTATTGTGATCGCGTCCGCGATGTGGACGACGTACGCCTTCGCAAATGCATCGGAGCTATCCGCTGAGTTGCAATCCTCATTGCAAGCTCGCGGAAGCGATTCAGCGCAGAAAGCGCTCGCAGAAGCGACCGAACGCGCGGTGAAAGCTGGAGCGAGCGATGAGATGGCGCGTTCCCTCGTCGACCACATCGATGCGCAGGCCTTGCCCATGGCCACCGTTGCCGCGTGGCTCGAAAACACGGCGCGACTGGGCGAAGAGGGTCTGCCCCTGAATACTGTTCTCAGCTTTTATGTTCAAGGTGTAGCGAAGGGTTATCCCCCGGATCGCATCGAACCCGTCGTAGCAATGGTTGAACGCCGCTTGCGCGAAGCGGCAGCACTGGTCGATGCCATGGGACCAACGTCCCAAGTCGAGACCCGGAGGAAGGTGATCGATGACGTGGCCTGGGTGCTCGGGCTCGAGGGCGTGAGCAAGGACGACGTGTCGCGCCCGATCACGCTCGCCCGCGAGGAGGACAGGCCGATGGATGCATTGCATTCCCCGGTGCTCACCTTCGGAACTCTGGTCGCGTCCGGTCTCCCCACCGAAACGTCCTTCGACGTCGTGAGCGCGGCGTGGACCAAGGGATATCGCGGCGAACCCCTCGAACGGCTCGGCTCAGCGCTGGCCAACGCGAATCCAACCGGCGGCGCACCGCCCCAGCACTTGGTGAACGAAGTCATGCAGCTCCTCGATCGCGAGAGCTCGCAGGATCGATTCTTTCAGGGGCTGGATGAGCTGATGGGTCGTGAAGGTTACCGGATGCCCTCGATCGGGATCGGCGAAGATCCGCTGCATCGCGATCCCGGCCGCGGCATCAAGGATCCCATTCGCAGCGACAACGACAAGCCGAGCCCTGGCCAATAGCGTTCGCGTCAGGCGGCGGCGCTCAGAATCTTTTTGACCACGGTCTCGATCACGTCTAGATCCACGGGTTTTTCCAGGATCTCTCGCACGCCGAGTGGCGTCACGTCTCCGGTGAAGGATTCGCGCAGGTTGGCGCTCAGGACCACGAACGGGAACACGGCGCCGCTCCCTCGCAAACGATTCATGAGCTCCATGCCATTCATGTCGGGTAAGTTCATGTCGAGGAAGGCGAGATCCACCGGGGTGGTGCGGCAGATGCCGATCGCTTCCTGCCCTTGCTCGGCCACGATGACGGTGTAGCCGAGGATCTCCAGGAATTCCCGGAGAAGAAGGCGCATCGCCTGTTCGTCCTCAACGACCAGAATGGTGGGGTTCATGCTGCTTGTTGCTCCTCGGGCCGTTCGGATCCGGCAGGGAACCCCGGAAAGCGCACTTCCACCCGCGTGCCCCGCGACACCAGGCTGTCCACCCGAATGGCACCCCCGTTGGCTTCGATGAGCGAACGCGTGATGCTCATGCCGAGGCCCGTTCCCCGCGGGCCTTTGGTCGTGTAAAACGGATCGAAAATTCTCCCCAACGCATCGGGATGAATGCCCGGACCGCTGTCGGTGATGGCGAGCAATACGTCGGAGCCGTCGCGCGTCACGTCGATCCTGAGCATGCGTTCGCCGCCATGGTTTTCCAGCGCTTCGAGCCCGTTCTTGAACAGGTTGATGAATGCGCGACGCACCTGACCACCGTCGATCCAAACCACCGGTAGGTCACGTTCCGCACCGAATTCGACCTGGATGTGCGCGGTCTCGATCGACGGTTCGTAGTCCTTCCTGCACTCGCGGGTCAGCTCTTTCAGCATGTGCGCGAGGTCCTCACGACCGGGATGCGGGACTTGGGGCCGCGCGTAATCGAGAACATCGCGGACGAGGGTGGAGAGGCGATCCACTTCGCGCAAGATAAGCGGTGCATGGGCGAGGATGCGCTCCGGGTCGTAGCGATTGGTGGCCAGGAGCTGAGCGAACATCCGTAATGGAGCGAGACGATTCTTGAATTCGTGAGCGATGCCCGCGTTCATGGTGCCAAGGGCAATCAAATGGTCGGCCCGCGCGAGCTCGACTTGCAGCTCCCGAAGGCTCGTCACATCCCGGAACTCCAGCAACAGGACGTCGGTTCCATCCAGGTCGAACACGGAACCGGTCGCGTTCATCATGCGCGTGCCCTGCTTACTCACCACGCCGACCTCGAGGTCTTCCAGCGGCGCCCCGGAGGCGAGAGCGTCATAGCGTCGTTTCATGTCCGGGCGCAGCATGGCCGGGTGAAGCTCGACCAGACTCGAATGCGGCGTGCGGCTCGGATCCAAACCCAGGAACTCACGGGCCTGGCGATTCGCCATGACGATTTCGAGTGTTCCGGGGAGCGCCATGACCATGGCGTCGGGACTACGTTCGAAGAGAAGCTGATATCGCGCTTCGGAACGGCGCAAGGTCTGGAGATCCGTGATGTCCTGGATCATGACCAGGACCGAGGTCACCAGGCCTTCCGGAGACCGCACCGGAAATGCGCTCACATACAGGGTGTGCGTGCCATCCTCGCGACGCTCCCATCGTTCCTGGTGCAGGACCCCCGCGCCCTCACGGACGAGCCGGACCGGGCAGTTGTCGCATCCGGTTTCAGTGCCGCACAAGAGACGGCAGGAGGTCCCCGCCGGAATACGGTGACGCAAATGTTCGTGGCGGCGGTTCATGACCGGATTCATCCAGGTGATGCGTCCTTCGGGATCGGCGACGAACACGGCCGCATCGGTCTTGTTGACCAAGGCGGCGAGCTTCTGGCGTTCGCCTTCGAGGATCCGAATTTGATCGTCCAGCGTTTTGAACCAGTCCGCGGTGCGCGCTCGATCCTGGGTCGCCTCCTGCTGGCTGCGAAGGTAAAGAAGCTTGGCTCCGAGCATGGATGCCAGCATGGCCAGGCGCGACGGGTCCGGAGTAGCAGTTTTTGGATATCCCACCAGGAGCACGCCCGAGCACGCGTCGCGCCCCGGTACGGGAAGACCGGTCCACTGCAGGTCGCGGTCGGGATCCGCGGCAAGCACCGGCGTTCCCTGGGCGGTCCGCTGGCGCAAATCGTCGATGAATGCATTCTGCGGGGACGGTGTGGCGTCGCGCGCCCATTGGGTATCCAAATGCTGACTGGGGCATTCGAACCAGAGCTTTGCTTCCACGGCTTGCTCCTCGTCGAGCAAGAACATGAGCGCGTCCGCAGCCGCTTCCGGGGTCTCGGCCCGCATGAGTGCGCTCAGCCCGTCCATGAGGCGAACGGACTCGGTGGGGAACGAGGGCAGGGAAAGATCAGGAGACACGGCCCTTGGTCCATGCTTCGTAAAGCGGGGCCAGGAAGTCCGCGACCTTTTGTACTTCGCGTTCTGCCGTGTCGTCGAATGCGGCCGGCTCGTGACTGTCGATGTCGATCTGGCCGTGAATGTGCTCTCCGCTTCGGATGAGCACGACCAGTTCGGATCGCGTCTCGGTGCTGCAGGCCAGATAGTTTTCCAATTGGGTGACATCGGGCACGTTGATGTTGCGCCGCTCCGCCACCGCGGTCCCGCACACGCCCTGGCCCATGCCGATGAACACGTGGTCGGTCGGCGCGCCAAGGAAGGGGCCCAAGCGCAGAGTATCGTCGGGGAAGAGTTCATAGATCCCCGTCCAGTGGAAGCGGGGATTGGATTCGTGGAGAAGGTTCACCGCCAGTTCTTTGAGGCGGGGCAACGTCCATCCGGCGGCGCGCTTGGCTTCGAGTTCGGCAATGATGGGGGTGGCGTTCATGAGCACTCCTTCTGCCAACCGGGTAGAGACTTCCGGTATTTTCGGCCGAGGGGGGTCCAAGAATGAGTTCGGGCCCAATTGAAGTCCGGTTTACCGCAAAAAACCCGTAAGACCGTAGTCCGGTTGCCCGGCCTCCGGGGGATCGGATAGACTACAACGCTTTCCGAACGAACGATTTCATGCTCCCCGCCGCGACCGCGGTTTGCTCCATGAATCCCTTCGGAACGAGGAGGTTTCGCTCGTAATGGCGTTCGACGTCATGCTGGCCCGTGCACAGTTCCCCGCCCTCTCCGGGCCGTGGATCTTCATGGACAACGCAGGTGGAAGTCAGGTGCCGCTGCAGATGGTGGACGCTGTCCGGGAATACCTACTGACTCGGAACGTGCAGCTGGGCGGGAGCTACGAGATCTCCAAGCGCGCCGACGAGGGCGTGATGACGGGGCGCAAATTCGTCGCGAGCTGGATCGGGGCGACTCCAGAAGAGATCGTGTTCGGCCAGAACTCGAGTCAGCTCTTGCGCATGTTGGCGTTGGTGTTGAGCACGCGATGGGAGCCGGGGGACGAGATCATAATCAGCCAGGCCGAGCACGAGGCCAACGCGGGCTGCTGGGAGTATCTCGAGCAGTTCGGGATGGTGATCAAGACCTGGGAGATCGATCCCGACCGTCTGGTTTTCGATCTGGGGCGGCTGAGCGAGCTTCTGACCGATCGCACACGTCTCATCGCTGTCCATCATTCGAGCAACATCCTGGGAAATATCATGCCCTTACGCGAGGTGGTGAAGCTCGCTCGCACGGTGGGAGCGCTGGTGTGTGCGGATGGAGTGGGCCATGTGCCGCACCGGCTGGTAGATGTGAAAGATCTCGGCGTGGATTTCTATGTGTTTTCGGTCTATAAGGCCTTCGGTCCCCATTTGGGAGCGCTGTATGGCCGGCGCGAGCTGCTCCTCGAGATGCCCAAGTGGAACCACTTCTTTATCGAAGACGACAAGATCCCGGGCAAGTTCGAGCTTGGGTCGGGATCGTACGAGATGGCGGCGGGGTTGATCGGGTTGGAAAAATATTTTCGCGCGCTCGGCCGCAGCATGAGCGGGCCGGTGCGGGATGTACTGTCCGGCGTGTTCGATGGGGTGGCCCAGCACGAGACCAAGCTGTCGCGTAATTTCCTGAGCTATCTCGCCACGAAGCGGCGCGTCCATATCATCGGCGAAGCCGATCCGCGGCTGGCCGAAGAGCGGCTCCCTATCTTTTCGTTCGTGGTTGAGGACGGGGATCCGGAGGAGATCGCACTCCAGGTGGACAAAGCACGGGTCGGCATCCGGTGGGGACACTTCTATGCGGTGCGACTTTTGGATGCGCTGGATTTGTTGCAGTACAAGGGTGTGCTCCGGGTGAGCCTCGTTCATTACAACACGGAGGCGGAACTGGCCCGGCTCAAGGAAGTGCTCGACCCGCTTCTCGCCTGATGTCGTCCTCCTACCGGCAGGAGCGCATCCACTTCTGGGATCTGCGCGAAGAATTCTTGCCGGAACCGCCCCGGGTGAAACCGCGGGATTCTGAATCCGTAGCCGGGGTTCTGCGCTCCGCGCCCGGATCGGAGGCTGAGAGGCCCGTATCCGGCTTCTGGCTGGATCGAAAGCAAGAGCGGATGGCCCGGGAGCTGGCTTCCCCGCGCACGGTAGTGTTCGGTCCGGCGGGAAGCGGTAAAACGGTATTCCTGGTCGCACGGGCGGAATACTGGCTCGACCGTAAGCCCGACGCACGCGTGCTCTTTACCTGTTACAACGCGAGCCTCGCCTCTTATTTGCGTCGTATCTTCACGGCGCGCGGCTTTGCTCCCGACGACGAACGGCTAACCGTTCGCCACTATCACGATCTGTGCGGGCGGTTCCTGGGGTTGCGCGACATTCATGAGCAATCGCCCGATTTCTATGCTGCTTTAGAGCCGCGGCTTTTGCGCGACCTGGCGTTGGCGGACCATTTCTCGACCTACGACTGCGTCCTGGTCGACGAAGGACAGGACTTCACGCGGCGTATGATCGAGGTGCTGGTCCGCTGGAACGCTCCGGGTGGCGAGATGACGCTGGTGTGCGACCCCGCCCAAGATGTGTACGGACGATGGCATAAGGACAATGTGGGCCCCTTGCGCGATCCGGCGATCGAGCATTTGGTCGACTGTTATCGCAACACCGCGCCGATTTTCGCTTTGGCCATGGAGGTGCTGACCCCGGAGACGCGACGGGCGTGGGGACTTTCGCGTCTGGAGATGACCCGCCCCGAAGATCTAGGCCGCGAAGGACCGCCGCCCTTCTTGCAAGAGCTACCCGGGCTGGATGCACTGGCGGATCTGGTGGTGGGGCTGGCCGAGGAGTTTCGGGAACGGCACCAGCCGCTCTCGGATTTGGCCGTGCTCTACTCGGATCGCAACGCGGTGCCGCAATTCGTGGCCCGCCTCTCTGCATCGACCTGGCAGGCGGCCGGCGATTCACGATTCCTGGATGCGTCGGAGGACGAGGATGGGCCACGGGAGCGGGACGTCGTTTCGGGAACGTTGCATCCCACTTCGGACCGCGATGACGTGCCTCCCTCAGAACGACCGCACTTCGCCGAGGCCTTGGAGAGGGAGATCCGTCACCGGGGGATTGCAGTGGAATGGCTGTCGCGCGATTTCGCGACGAAATCCTCCTATGACGCGGTTCAGCCCCGGCTGACGCTATCCACGATTCACAGTGCCAAGGGCATGGATTTCCATACTGTTATTTTGCTCGGAGCGGAGTCTTTGCCGACGCGCGCTGGGCGTTCGCGGGAGAAGGCCGAGGCGCTGCTGTTTACCGGAATCACGCGGGCTCGTGAGAGATTGATCTTGCCCTTTTTCGAAGATACGGGGTGGGTGCCGGAGCTGAGGCAGCGTTTAGGTGATTTGTGAACTGGTTTTAAAACCAGTTCACCAGGTACCGGCGTAGTCGGTCTTGTAAGGCGCGCCGAGTTTTTCTCCGGCCAAAAAGTGCAATCGCACGAGCTGGCGCATGTGGAGATGATCATGGGCTAGCCATGACGTGAGCAAATCTCCAACGCGCAATTTGTTGGGGAGGCGCGGCGCGTGATACTCGCGATCCCAATCGGGAACGGAGAGTGTCCGTAACCACTCGACCGATTTGCGCCGCTCGCTCAGAAATCCTTCTATCACCGTATTCCAGTCCTTAGCGTTGTAGGACCTAGCGGTCACCCAACCCTGCGGATCGATCGGAGGAAACGCCTCTCCGGGGCGATTAACTAAATAATCGATTCGCTGGCGAAAATCTTCCTGCTCCTCATCCCAAAGATGATGCATCACCTCGAGCAACGACCAGCTGGTCTCGTTGGGTTTCCACCGCGCTTCATCGGCGGTAACGCCGACCGTGAGCGCTTGAATTCTTCCTGCATTGCGTTCCAGACGATCGCGAAACGGGCTGATTTCCATAGGGGATATCTCCAGAAAAACTATTAGGGTGGCAGGCCTTCGTATAGAACTCTTCCGCAGATATCCGGACGATTCGTAATGACCGAAGTCACCCCAAGAGCGATCAACCGCCGCGCTTCGGCGGCGTCATCGACCGTCCACGCGTGGACATCAAAGCCTCGCTCTCGCGCCCGCTTGATAAACCCCTCGCTAACCAGGTCGTGACGGGGGTGAAGGGCGACCAGGGTGTCCACCACCTCGCTGTCCTCGAGGTGATTGAGCGCAGCTTCCGACGAGAAGAGGTAGCCCAACAGGAGTCCTTTTTCCCGGCGCAACACTCTGGCCAAAATGTCGAGATCGAACGATGAAATGAGCACGGATTCACGCGGGCGCACCTTGTCGGCGGCCGCGCAGATTTTTTCCGCCACCAGATCCGCCCGTTTACCGGCCGGTTTGACCTCGATGTTCAACAAGCCGCGGCTCGAGAGCGCGCGGAGCACGGTGTCCAGGTGCGGAATCCCATACTCGCCGTCGGTACCCTGAAACCGCAACTGCTTGAGCGTTGCCCAGTCGGTAGTTTCAATCGATACGGATCCGGAGTCGTTGACGGCAGTCGGATCGTGATGCACGACCAGCTCGCCATCCTGGGTCAGGTGCACATCGAGTTCGATCCCGTCGCAGCCGGCCTCGAGCGCAGCTTCGAAACTGGGCACAGTATTTTCCCGCGCTACCATTGGGAAGCCCCGATGGCCGATCAAAAACGGGCCAGTGAGCCGGATCCAGGAAAGAACGTCAGTCATGACGAGAGAATGGGGGCCGGTGTGGAAGTAGGCCGTCCCTTATCATGGTATGATGCTTGGCCCCGCCCCGGCATGGCAATAGGGGCGTTAGAGCCCGCACAAATCAAACAAAGGATCGATATGACGCCCCCCGAAACCAGGAATCTCGAAGCATTAGAGGAGCTGGCCGAGTCCCACGGCCGCGTATTGGAAGAAATCCGCAAGGTCATCGTGGGTCACGATGAGGTCATCGAGGAGCTGCTCATGGCGCTTCTGGCCAACGGACATTGCCTCCTCGTGGGGGTACCCGGTCTGGCCAAGACACTGCTCATCAGTAGCCTGGCCCAGATCCTCGATCTGCGGTTCAGCCGTATCCAATTCACCCCGGACCTCATGCCCTCCGACATCACCGGGACCGAAATCCTGGAGGAGGACCGGGCGACCGGGCGCCGGGTATTCAAGTTCATTCAGGGACCTGTGTTTGCCAACGTCGTTCTGGCCGACGAGATCAACCGCACCCCGCCCAAGACCCAGGCTGCCCTTCTGCAAGCGATGCAGGAGAGGCAAGTTACCGCAGCCGGGCACACCTTCGATCTCGAGCCTCCCTTCTTCGTTCTCGCCACGCAAAATCCCATCGAGCAGGAAGGGACCTATCCGCTTCCGGAAGCTCAGCTCGATCGGTTCATGTTCAACGTGCGGGTCGGTTATCCGAGTCAGTCCGAGGAAGTGGCCATCGTGACCCGCACCACGGGGGGAGACAACCCGGTTCTAAAGCAAGTCCTTACCGGACCGGACATCCAGCGCTTTCAAGAACTGGTGCGCCGCATTCCCGCGTCGCCGTTCGTAGTTGAATATGCCGTGCGTCTCGCCCGCGCCACGCGCCCCGGTACGAGCGAAGCCACCTCGGAGGCGGTGAACCAGAACGTGAGTTGGGGAGCGGGCCCTCGCGCCAGCCAGTATTTGATACTGGGCGCCAAGAGTTGGGCCGCCATGCACGGGTCCTACGCGCCCTCCTGCGATGATGTGCGCCGCGTTGCTCGCCCCGTGTTGCGCCACCGCATCTTCCGCAGCTTCAGCGCCGAAGCGGAAGGCGTGAGCACGGAAGACCTCATCGATACGCTGCTCGCCTCGGTCCCCGAGACGGTAGCCGCCTCTTAATCGACAGGGACCCGAGTGCCGGCATCAAACCTCCAATATCTGGATCCAAACGTCGTCTCCAAGCTTTCCAGTTTGGATCTCATCGCGCGCCTGGTTGTGGAAGGATTCATGACCGGCCTCCACAAGAGCCCCTACCATGGGTTCAGCGTGGAGTTCATGGAGCATCGCCAGTACATGCCCGGCGATCCGCTCAAGCATGTCGACTGGAAGCTCTACGGCAAGAGCGACCGGTTCTACGTGAAGATGTTCGAGGAGGAGACCAATCTCCGATCGCACATTCTTCTCGATGTGAGCGCGAGCATGGGTTACGCCTCCCCGGGCCGGCTCACCAAGCTCCAATACGCCGCCTATCTAGCCGCATCGCTGGCCACGCTCATGCTCATGCAACAGGATGCGGTGGGACTGCTCACGTTCCGGGATCGCGTGGAACGGATCATTCCCCCTCGTTCCTCGCGGCCGCATCTCAAGCTCATCCTGGGTGAACTCGAGCGGGCTCGCCCCGCGGCCGGCACCAGAATGGGCTCGTCCCTCGAGCATCTGGCCGAGCGCATCAAACGCCGCGGGCTCATCCTCCTCATGAGCGATCTCCTCGATGATCCAGCCTCGGTATTGCGCGGCCTGAAGCATTTCCGCCATCGGCAGCATGAAGTCGTTGTATTCCACATCCTCGATCCCTACGAGATCTCGTTCCCGTTTCGCAACGAATCGGGATTCATCGATTTGGAAACAGGCGAAGAGATCACCACCCAACCTTGGGAGATTGCGGAACAGTATCGGACCAAGTTCGAGGCGTGGTCGCGCGCCTACGAACGGGCCTGCATGGAAAACCGTATCGAGTACGTTCGCTTGTCCACGGAAACGCCCTACGACGTAGCCCTCCTCCGGTATTTGGAAAAGCGCAAACGGTTCTATTGAGATGCCGTTTTCGTTCCTGAACGCTGCGTTTCTGGTCGGGATGGCGGCAGCCGCGTTGCCGATCATCATTCACCTCTTCAGCCGGCGCCGCGTGGCGCGCATTCCGTTCCCCTCGATCCAATTCCTTGAAGAAATAACCCGCCGGCGCCTCAAGCGCATGCGGCTCACCCAGTGGCTCATTCTTGCTTTGCGCGTACTTGCGCTTCTTCTGCTCGCATTTGCCTTGGGTCGTCCCGCGCTTCGGGGCGAGTTCGCGTTCGGCAAGAGCCGCGGCGAAAGCGCAGTGGCGATCGCTTTCGACAATTCCTACAGCATGCGTGTGGAGGGCGAGAAGGAAACGCTGTGGAACAAGGGCAAGCGGCGCGCGCGGGAAGTCGTGGATGCGTTGGAGCCGGACGATACGGTGTTCCTGCTCGGCGTGGATCCCACCGAAGCGCCGCCGGAGGCCTATCCGGGCAAGGTGGCCGCGGCCGAAGCCATTCGTGGGCTCGAGCCCGGCTACGCAACCACGGATCTGGCCGGCGCGGTAAGCCGGGCCCAGGCCGCGTTGGCCGGCGCCACCGCGCTCAACAAGGAGCTCTTTATTATTTCGGATTTCCAGAAACGCGCCCTGGTCGGCGAGGGCGAAACACCGACGAATTTTCTGGAAGACGTGTCCGATCAAATTCGCGTGTTTCTGGTGCCGGTGGATGAAGGGCCGATTGCCAACACCGCGATCATCGACGCGCGTCTCGAAGGCAGCTCCGTGGACGAACGCGCCTACGTCGAAGCCGCGCGCGAAGGCGGAAATGCCGAGGACGACGTCGCGGTGACGGTGGAATCAGGCGCCGAGGTTCTGGGAGAAGGACGACTTCTCGTTCCCGTGGGCGGGCGCGAGAACACCGAAGTGCCTATCTCTCGCGCGCCTGCAGAAGGCGAGCCGATCAAAGCGCGCCTCTCCCGGGATCGGCTCGAGGTGGATGATGTGCGTTACCTCCCCACCCTGGGCTCGGGCGCGGTCACAACTTGGATCGTGCAGGATCCCGCCCGCCCATCGCCGTTTCTGCCCCTTGCCCTCAGCCCCGAAGGCGGACCCGGATCGTTCGTGGTCAGCCGCATGTCGCCCAGCGATCTCATCACCAGCGATTTGACCACGGTGCGACTCGTGATCCTCGACAACGTGACCGGACTCCCCGATGAAGCGCTGGCCCGGCTTCGCACTTGGCGTGCCGCCGGTGGCATGGTGTTCATCGTGCTCGGCGATCACGTGGATTTGCGCACCTACAACCAGGCCATCTTGCCCGCACTCTTTCCGCAAATTTCACTGGGCAATGTGCTTGGATCCGACGAGGCATCCTCAGCGGCGTACACGCTTACGGCACGTAATCCCGGACACCGTGCGTTCTCGGGCTTCGGGGTCACGGTGGGCGAACCCATCACCGGCGCCGCGTTCTGGCACATTGTCGCGGTGACGGCGAGCTCCGGCGTGCGCACCTTGGCCGAGTTCGGTCCGGGTTTGCCCGCGCTCGTGCAAGGCGAGGGCGCCTTGCTCTTTGCGTCGTCTTTGGATGGGCGATGGAACAACTTTCCGACCCACGCCGCATTCGTGCCCCTGGTCCATCAGAGCCTCGAAGCGATTCTCTCCGAAGGTAGCGAAGGAAAGCTTCTGGTCGGAGAGCGACTCACGAGCCTGGTCGATCCTGGATCCGTGCCGACGGGTTCAGATCTGGTTGCGATCGGGCCGAACGGCCTTATTCTGCCGGTTCAAGCGACGCCGGAACCCCGCGGCGTCCGTCTGCAGACCCCGCCTGTTCCCGTGCCGGGGTTTTGGGAAATTCGTGCCGAGGATCGCGTGATCCAACGCCGAGTGGTTAACGTGAACGCAGAAGTCGAATCGGATTTGACGCCCGCGTCCCGGGACGAGCTTCGGCGCTCGTTTCCCGGCAACCGGGTCAAGGTGATCGAACCGGACATCCCCATCGGAACCCCGGTTCGCGAAGCACGCTTCGGTCGTGAAATATGGCGAGAGCTCGTGCTCATCGTGCTCCTGCTTCTCATCACCGAAGGATGGCTGTCTCGCCGAGGCGTCACCGCGTGACAAAAGGAATCAGATCATGAGCTTCCAACCGCCGCGCCGAGTTCTCATGGGCCCCGGACCCTCCGATGTGTCCGAGCGCGTGCTGTCCGCGCTGGCGCGCCCCACCATCGGTCACCTGGATCCTGCCTTTGTCGGCTTCATGGATGAGCTCAAGGATCTGTTGCGGTTTGCCTTTGCCACGAAAAACGAGCTCACGTTTCCGGTGTCCGGGCCCGGTACGGCCGGCATGGAGACCTGCATCATGAATCTCGTCGAGCCCGGCGACGAGGTCGTGGTGGCGGTGAACGGCGTCTTCGGCGGTCGTTTGTCCGAAATGACCGAACGGGTGGGCGGCAAAGCGATTCGAGTAACCGAAGCGTGGGGCCGGCCCGTGGATCCGGGAAAAATCCAAAATGCACTCAAGCAACACCCCGCCGCGCGCCTGGTGGCCTTCGTGCACGGCGAGACCTCGACCGGAGCGAAGTCAGACGCCCTCGAGCTCGTGAAGATCATCCACGAACACGGCGCATTGGCGCTGGTGGACTGCGTGACCACACTCGGCGGATGTCCTCTGGAGATAGATGCCTGGCAGATCGACGCCGCATATTCGGGAAGTCAAAAGTGTTTGTCTGCGCCGCCTGGACTGTCACCGGTCACCTTCGGTCCGAACGCAATTAAGAGAATCGAAGCCCGTCGCACGCCCGTGCCGAGCTGGTTTCTGGATCTTCGGCTCGTGATGGCGTACTGGGGTGGCGCCAAGCGCACCTACCATCACACCGCGCCCATCAATGCGCTCTATGGCCTACATGAAGCATTACTCATCTTGAAAGAAGAAGGTCGCGAGCAATCGTGGGATCGCCACCAACGACATCATCTCGCTCTGGCCAAAGGTCTCGAGACGTTGGGGTTGAGCCTGTTCGTGGAAGATAGCGCGCGGCTGCCGCAGCTCAACGCGGTCAGCGTGCCACCGGGAGTCGATGAAGCCCTCGTGCGCAAGCGGCTCTTGGATGAACACGGTCTCGAAATCGGGGCGGGATTAGGTGAGCTGGCCGGCCGGATCTGGCGCGTCGGTCTCATGGGTCACTCGGCACGGGTCGAGAACGTCGTGAATTTCCTCGACAGCCTGGGAAAGGTGCTGGGAAAGGCCACCGAGCCGGCCTCCGAGGCAGCGCGCAAAGTGCTATCCTGAGCCTCCAAAACGCCGTTTACCCTCCTTGAGGAGTCACTCCCATGCCGGTCGATTTCGAACAGCTTTTAGGTGCCGAAGCCAAGCCGCTTCTCAGCTATCGCAGCAGCACCGTCCCCAAAGAGTCGTTGCACTTGCCCGGTCCGGATTTCGTGGATCGCGTGGTGGCAAATTCCGACCGGCCGATCGGTGTATTGCGAAGCTTTCAGAGCCTGTTGAATCACGGGCGGCTGGCCGGGACGGGGTACGTGTCGATTCTCCCGGTCGATCAGGGAGTCGAACACTCGGCGGGAGCCTCCTTTGCTCCCAATCCGATGTATTTCGATCCCGAGAACCTGGTGAAACTCGCCATCGAAGGCGGCGCCAACGGGGTTGCATCGACACTCGGCGTCTTGGGATCGGTGTCGCGCAAGTACGCGCATCGCATCCCGTTCATCCTCAAGCTCAACCACAACGAGTTCTTGTCTTATCCCAACACCTACGATCAGTCGATGTTTGCCGGCGTGGAGCAGGCCTTCGACATGGGCGCGGTCGCGGTGGGGGCGACGATTTACTTTGGCTCCGAGGAATCCCGCCGTCAGATCTGGGAAGTGAGCCAAGCGTTCTCGCACGCTCACGAGCTCGGCATGATGACCATTCTCTGGTGCTATTTGCGAAACAGCGCGTTCAAGACCGCCGACAAGGATTATCACGTGGCGGCCGATCTTACCGGCCAAGCCAATCACCTTGGAGTGACGATCGAAGCCGACATCGTCAAACAAAAGCTGCCCGAGAATAACGGCGGCTATAACGCGCTCAAGTTCGGGAAGACGAGCAAGAAGGTTTACGAGAACCTCACCACCGATCACCCCATCGATCTCACCCGGTATCAGGTCGTGAATTGCTTCATGGGACGCTCCGGGCTCATCAACTCCGGCGGCGCTGCAGGCGACAATGATCTGGCTGATGCGGTGAAGACGGCCATCATCAACAAGCGCGCGGGCGGCATGGGTCTCATCTCCGGCCGCAAGGCATTCCAGAAGCCGATGAAGGACGGGGTGGCGCTCTTGAACGCGATCCAGGACGTGTATTTGTCGAAGGACGTCACGGTCGCTTAGACGCGCATGCCGGGTTCCAGATCGGCGACAGAATGTGTTGGATTTGCAAAGTCGCCGCGATTTACCGGTTATCCCGGACACATTGCCGTCTAATCATGGTCGTATAGGCAAATCCGGCCTATATTGAAGCATCGGGCTTCTCCAACCCGGAGGCTGTTATGGTTGCGACCGTGCGTCCGCTCCTGTTTTCGTTTCTTCTGGTCGTTCTTGCTCCAGCCGCATTTGCCTTCGACCCCGCGGCCTACCGGGACTTTCTCAACGCCCACCAAAATCTGACCACGGAATCGTTGTTGCAAGCGCACGCTCCCTTTGGGCCATACACGGGGAACGTAGCTACCCCCCTACCTGCACAGTACTTGGATAGTCTGACCGTCCTCTTCGCGGTGACCCCGGACGAACGCGATCTCCTCCTCCAGCATGGCTTCTTGGTCACGGAACGAAAAACTTTCGATTCCTATGGAGCGTCGTTCCACTTTCTGTGGCGGCACGACATGCCCCTGTTTGTGACCACCGATGCCATACTCCACGCTCTCCACCGTTCCTACGACAACCTTCTTATTTTGGTGGAGTACGAATACATCGTCGACGAGCTGTCCGCGGCGCTATCCGAATTGCACACCGCTTGGCCATCCCTCAACACCCGATATGCCGCGGTCCCGGAAATGGCCGTACCCATCAACGATCTCGATGTGTATTTGACCGTGGCGAGAAGCCTGCTTAGCGGGACGACGGTACCTAGCCTGGGCGGAAACAATGGAACGGTGAGCGACATTCTGACTCGCGTCACTGCTCTACAACCGGATCTTTATCCCTTATTCAACGAGACGCCTCGGTTCGTCGACTGGAGCCAGTTCCAACCGCGCGGCCACTACACTGAGTCAGCGACTTTGTCCCAATACTTCAGGGCCATGATGTGGCTCGGCCGCACAGAATTTCGCCTGACCATTCCTCCTGGAGATCCTGCGCCCACGAGTGTTGATCGAGAGATCATTGACGCGTTCCTGTTGAACGAGCTCCTGGCCGGAAATCCTGCCGAGTCGCGCTTGGCCGGCATTGATGACGTCATCGAATCGTTGATCGGCCCTTCAGACAATGTGACGCTTCCCGAGATGGCGCGGCTCAAAACGGCGGCCCAGGTGCAATCGTCGGATCAACTGCTCGATCCGGTGATCATGCAGCAGGTCAAAACGGAGCTGGCCACCGGCAATTACTCCGCCCAGAGCATCCTCTCGCAAATTCTCATCCAGGATCCGTTTCATCCCGAAGCGTTGAATCCGCCCTATGCCTTTCTTCTCATGGGCCAGCGATACCTTCTCGACTCCTACGTCATGGGTCAGGTGGTATTCGACCGAATCGCTTTTGAAGGCCAACGACCTTTCCGTGAGCTTCCGTCTCCGCTCGATGTGCTCTACGCGTTGGGGAATGATGACGTGCTGCCCCTCTTGCGATCCGAGCTCGACACCTACCACTACGCGACCAATCTCGAAGCCCTCCGCTACCTGGTCGATGGCTATGACCCCTCCTTCTGGAAGGGGAGTCTCTACAACGTATGGTTGGCCGCGATTCGCACCCTCTCTCAATCGGGGCGCGCGGAAGGCGTGCCTGCGTTCATGAAGACGGGGGCGTGGCAGCAGGAAAAGATGGTCACCCAACTCGCCTCGTGGGCGGAGCTGCGCCACGACAACCTGCTCTATGGGAAACAGTCGTACACGGGGGGGTACACGTGCAGCTATCCCTCCGTTTATCTGGAGCCCATTCCGGAGTTCTATGCGCGCCTTCACGAATTTGCTCAGACCGCGGGTCCGATTTTGGGCAGCGTGCCCCTGTCGGACTACTACCACCGCAAGGTCGTGACGTACTTCGACCGCATGGCTGACGTCATGGGAAAGCTGGAGGCCATTGCTCGAAAAGAGCTGGACGGTGTCCCGTTCACGTCCGAGGAACAAAGCCTCCTGAGTTCGGTCCTTTGTCTCGGTAGCGGGGGTTGCACGAATATTGAAGACGGTTGGTACAGGGACCTGTATTTCGATACGGGGGATTACCCAACGTTGGAGCAGAATCTCGTCGTGGCCGATGTTCACACCGCTCCCACGGACGCCTCGGGAAACATGGTGGGACACGTGCTCCACGTTGGAACGAGCAAGCCCAAGCTCGGCATCTTCTTGGCCACGCTGCCCGGAGGTGTTCCGATTGCCTATGCGGGGGCGGTGGCCTCGTTCCATGAATACGTGACGGTTGGATTCAAGCGATTGACCGATGACGAATGGAAAACCACCGTTAAGCAATCGCCCCCGGTGGCTCCCGAGTGGGCTCACGCATATCTGGCCGACACGGAGGGGAAGATGTATCCACCCGGCCCGGCGGTGGTTGAAGAATCACCTCACATGCATCATCTCCAGCTGCCGGCTCGGCTTCGGAATCCCGACATCCAGCTCACCTCGGCGCCTGAAGCAGGCGGGGTCCTCCTGAGCTTTGGAGTGTCCATGCCAGGCAAGGCCACTCTCCGCATCTACGACGCCCAGGGACGCCTCGTGCGGCGGGTACTCGACGAGGACCTGCGAAGCGGCAACTACCGTGTCCGTTGGAATGGGCTCGACGATCGGAGCCAGCGAACCGGGGCCGGTATTTATTTTGGCCGGCTCGAAGTTGGTGCCCAAACCGCCGTGACCCGGATGATTCTTCTCTCGGGGCAATAAGCGTTAGCCTCGGATCAGCCGCGGCAAGTTGGGATGCCGCCGCTCCCAACGTGGTAGCCTTTTCGATCGCATGAGTCTTCTCACCACTCCGTCCAGATCCTCCACGATATCGGTCCCCCCCGAGCGCTTGGAAAGGCTCGAGGGCGTGCGCGCCTTGATCGAGGCGCTGCGGGCTCCCAAGCCGTCCGTTTTCCACATCCACAAGCTGGTCGGGGC
>Ga0075431_100000713_pt1 | contig 28662 bp, 23 predicted proteins | sample RhiMetdeltSRZDD5_FD_75297 | JGI IMG/M metagenome (GOLD analysis project Ga0075431, IMG submission 75297) | Populus rhizosphere microbial communities from Tennessee, USA - Rhizosphere MetaG P. deltoides SRZDD5 | ecosystem: Host-associated > Plants > Roots > Rhizosphere > Soil | place: USA... | reverse complement strand
CGCCCGGGGCCCTCAGGCCAGCTCGCGTCTTCGCGAGCTGTTCGCCGGCGCCCGACGCGGACCTCGACGGCGGCCTAGTGGGTCAGGGCGCGCGCACTGGGGCCGCGGCGAACCCCCCACTGGCCCCATCGAGCCGTACCACAAACGCCGCGCATGCGATCCGGATCCGGTCCGCGTCCGGGTCCGGGTCCAACGCGATATCAGGCGATCGTGACCTCGTCGCAGAGATACACGTCCTGGATCGCCTGCAGCAGCTCGACACCCTCACGCATCGGCCGCTGGAACGCCTTGCGCCCCGAGATCAGCCCGCAGCCCGCGCCGCGCTTGTTGATCACCGCAGTACGCACCGCCTGCGCCAGATCGCTCGCGCCGGCGCTCTCGCCACCCGAGTTGATCAGCCCGATGCGCCCCATGTAGCAGTTCGCGACCTGCCACCGCACGAGGTCCACCGGATGGTCGCTCACCAGCTCGCTGTAGACCCGCTTGTGCGTCTTGCCGAACGAGAGCGCCGTGTAGCCGCCGTTGTTCGTCGGCATCTTCTGCTTGATCACGTCCGCCTCGATCGTCACGCCGAGGTGATTCGCCTGCCCCGTGAGATCCGCCGCCGTGTGGTAGTCGACGCCGTCCTTCTTGAACCCAGGGTTCCGCAGATAGCACCAGAGGATCGTCGCCAGCCCGAGCTCGTGGGCGCGCGCGAAGCACTCCGCCACCTCGACGATCTCGCGTCCCGAGTCGTCCGAGCCGAAGTAGATCGTGGCGCCGACCGCCGCCGCTCCCATCTCCCAGGCCTGCTCCACCTGTGCGAAGAGGATCTGGCTGAACTGGTTCGGGAACGTGAGCAGCTCGTTGTGGTTCAGCTTGACGATGAACGGGATCTTGTGCGCGTATTTGCGCGCCACCGAGCCGAGCACGCCGAGCGTCGAGGCGACGCCGTTGCAGCCGCCTTCGATCGCCAGCCTGACGATGTTCTCCGGGTCCATGTACTCCGGGTTCGGCGCGAACGACGCAGCCGCCGAGTGCTCGATCCCCTGGTCGACGGGAAGGATCGACAGGTAGCCCGTGCCGGCGAGCCGCCCCGTGTAATGCAACCGGTGCAGGTTCACGAGCACGCCGGGCTTGCGGTCGCCCGCGACGAAACAGCGGTCGATGTGGTCCGGCCCGGGGAGCTGCAGATGCTCCTTGCGCACCCCTTGGCAGGTGAAGGAGAGCAGGCTGTCGGCGTCGCCGCCGAGCCGTTCGGCGATGCGGTCGAGGGAGCTCGAGTGCACGGTGGCCATGGGAAAACCTCCTGGAGAGCGTTGGCGACCCGGGATTGTATAACCGACGACGTCCGAATGCCTCGGGAAGGCCTGTTTGAGCTAGCGAGAGCCTTCTTTAGGCTCCCACCAGGCTCCGGGAAGGCTACGGAAGCCCCTACCGCGGCTCCAGACGCTCCAGCAGGTTCGACAGCACCAGTGCCGTGGCGCCCCAGATCTGGCGGCTGCCCACATAGTAGACGGTGAGCTCGCGCGGCTGGCCGTCCACGAGCACGGTGCGGCGCTCGACGAGCTGCGGGTTGGCGACGGCAGTGAGCGGCAACGCGAACACCTCCGCCACCTCGCGCACCGCCGGCCGCGTCTCCACCGGGTAAGGGACCGCGCCGACGCAGGGCTGCATGGTGAACCCCGTGGGAGTGGCGATCTCGTCGAGCATCCCGAGCGGCAGCACCTTCTTCGGGTCGAGGCCGATCTCCTCCTCGCTCTCACGGAGCGCCGCGGCCCACGGATCCTCACCCGGCTCGAGGCTGCCGCCGGGGAAGGCGATCTGCCCGCGGTGGTACGGCAGGTCCTCGGCGCGCCGCGTGAGCAGGACCCACAGGCCGCCGGCGTCGACGTAGAGGGGCACCAGCACCGCCGCACGCCGCACCTGCTCTCCCACCTTGTCGGCCGCGAGCCTCTGCGGCGGCGGCGACGCCAGCCGCTGCCGCAGCTCCGCGATCCAGCTCTGGCGCTCGGGCTCCGCCATCACGGCCCCGCTAGCCCGGCCGCAGCCGGATGGTGAATTGCTTCCCCTCCGGTCCGGGCAAGCGGATCGAGAGATGGTAGAAGCTCCACGGCCGCGACTCGCCCGGCATCTCGTGCTTCGCCACCTCGCGCTCGGGGCGTACGAGGAACGAGATGCCGCCGTCCGGGCGGAAGATCGTCTCGGTCACCTCGGCGCCGCGCACCGGCAGCTCGTTGCCCGACTGCTCGCCGCCTTCGACCCAGAATCCCGGAGCCCCCCCGGGGACTCCCGCGAGCACCTCCACCCACTTGCCGGCAGGCACCGACGCGACGCGACCGCCGGCGAGCACCTCGCCGCCGAGCAGCACGATCCGTCCTCGCCCGAGCCGCAGCGGCGAGCCGAACCGCAGGGCGGGCTGCGTCGTCTCGAGCGGCGCCCAGGGAGCGAGGTACGGGGCGGCGTAGCGCAGCTCGCCGCCGGCTCCGAAGGGGTGCCGCGGCGAGAGCGCGAGCGGCCAGAGCCACGCAGCCGACCAGCCGCAGGCAACGAACCACGCGAGCCGCGAGGGTGGTCGCACCGCGCCGAGACAGAGCGCGGCAGCGAGCGGCACGAGCGACCGCAGCCCGATCGTCAGAGAGCCACCGGCCAGGTCGTAGGGTCGCAACAGGAGGAGCAGCAGCACTGAGAGCCCCACCGCCGCCGGCAGAGCGCGCCTCGCCCTCCCGCTTCCCGTCAGGACAGCGAGCAGCAGCAGCGGAGCGAAGTAGAAGACGAGCCCGATGTGGCGACCGGCGGCGAGATAGGCGAGGTCCCAGGCCAGAACGCGCGCACGCGGAATGGGAGGGCTCTCGAGACCGAGCCCGGCGGCGAGCGATCCGAGCCGCGGTTCCGCGTTCGCCGTGGCGGCGGCGGTGACCGCCAGCGCGAGCATCACCAGCGCCGCCATCCCGAGCAACATCGCGACACCCTGTCGCCGCCGCGACGCGGGCACCGCCTCGGCGGCAGGCCAGAGCAGCGGCAGCGTCCATGGCGCCGCGGAGGCGACCGCGCCGAGGAGCGCCCCCGTGACGAGCCAGCGCGGCGCAAAGTTGGCCGGCCGCGCGACCGTCTCCTCGGGATAGAGATCGGGGATCGCGCCGTCGAACGCAGGCGCCGCCGGCGGCTCGGCGCCGCGGACGAGTGCGAAGGCGAGCATGACGAGCGCGGCGAGCACCGCCTCGGGCCAGAGCCGCAGCAGGTACGCGCCGGTGGCGGTCGCCATGAGGAGCAGCGAGGGAAGCCAGGCGGCCGCGCGACCGGCCCGCTGCGCCAGCGTCCGAGCGGCGAAGAGGGCGGCGGCGGCGAAGAAGAGACCCTGCGCGAGGAGCGCGCCGCGGGCTCCGGCGAGCGCGGCCCACGGAGCGAGGAAGAGACCGTACACGAGCGGCCCCCCGAACGGATCGCCATAGGCCTCTTCCTGCGTCACCACCCCCTCGGCCAGCAGGCCGTCGTCGGCGAGACGCTCGGCGCGCGCGCGGTCCGGCACCTGCCAGAGGCGGTCGCCGTCCTCGGCCAGGCTCCGCGCCAGGAGCAGCGACGACGCCTGCTCGGCGTCGAGCGACGGCGTCGGCGCCACCGCGAGGCCGATCAGCAGCGCCAGCAGGAGCGCGAGCGCGACGAGCGGCGCCTGGGGTAGCGGCCGCGACGGCCGCGGAGCGATGCCAACGTCCGCGCCACCGCGCTCCCCCATCACACGGCTCCCGCGAAGGCCGGACCGCCGTAGACACAGGCGTCGCCCATCTCGAGGAGGTAGGGGGTCACCTTCAGCGTGGCGGCGCCCAGCGGGCGCCGGAGCGCCGCCGTGAAGACGTGCTCGCCGCCCGGCTCGACGTCGCGAGGCATCTCGATCCACGGCAGCGTCTCGACGCCGCCGCCGTCCTCGTCGACGAGCTCCACGCGCAGCACCGTGCCGCCGAGCCCGCGGCGGGTGGCGAGCCAGAGGCCGTCGCCCGTGTTGCGCAGGCGCACGCGCAGCGCGCGCCGCTGCCCGGGGGCCCAGCCGTCGAGCGTCTCGATCGCCAGCTCGCCCGCCGGCGCGGCGAACGGCGGCCGCGGCGGTCGCTCGCGCGCCGGTGCCGGACCGGGCGGCGCGGCGGTCGCGAGATCGCGGCAGGCGTCGACGACCGCCGCCGCCGCACGAGCGGGGTCGTGCTCGCGAGCGACGTGCTCGCGCGCCGCCTGGCCGAGCCGGCGCAACGTCTCGGGCGCCGCGAGGAGCGCGGCGAGCCGCGAGGCCATCGCCGCGGCCTCCGACGCCGGGTCGCCGTCGACGGCCAGCGGCACCTTGACGACCGCGGCGTCGGGGAGGTCGCGGAACTGCGCGTATTCGCTGACCACCGTCGGGCGGCCCACGGCGAGGATGCGCAACAGCGACGCCGAGGTCTCGCCGGCCGTCGGATGGCGGAGGTTCAGGCAGAGGTCGCTGGCGGCGATGGCGCGCTCGAGCTCGTCGAAGGCGACGTAGCCGAGCAGGTGCACGCGGTCGGTCACGCCGAGCTTCCTTGCCAGCCCGGCGAGGTCGACGTGTGGCGACACCTCGCCCGCGACGATGAGGTGAACGTGGGCGAGCTCCGGCGTCGCCAGCGCCCGCACGGCGACGTGCGTTCGCTTCATCGGCGTCTGGAAGCCGAAGGAGCCGAGCACCGGAGCGCCCTCCGGAATGCCGAGCCGCGCGCGCAGGGCCGAGCCGGCAGCGGGATCGACCGGCGGCGGCAGCGGTACGGCCATCGGCACCGCGCGCACGCGCAGCTCGGGGTCGTCGCCGCGCAGCTCGTCCACCGCCCAGGCGCTGTGCACGAGCACGCCGCGCTGGCCGCGCAGCAGCGTCCGCCGAGCCGGCAGCGCGAACTGCACCGCCGTGCCGACGACGCCCCAGCGCGCCGGTGCGGCGGACGCCGCGCCCACCCAGCCGTGGTCGTCGGCGAGCTGCGCGCGGTACGCGGCGAGGTCGCCCGGCGGGCGTCCGAGCGTGCGCCCGAGGAGAAAGTGGTGCAGGACGAGGTCGTGCAGCACCAGCACTCCGGGCAGGCGGCGCGCCGCCTCCCACACCGGTTCGTGCAGCTCGTTGTTCCCCATCTGGTAGAGCGGCAGCCGGTCGCCGGCCCCCAGCTCCGCCGTGCTCACCGTCGGCCAGCGGGCCGCGAGCCGGGGATCGACCGGCTGGCCCGGGAGCGCCACGAGCCGCAGGTCACAGCGCGCCGCGAGGTGCGGCAGCAGGTCGGCGCTGTAGTCCGCGATCCCCGTGCGGGTGGGCGGCAGCGGCGAAACGTAGTCGAGGCGCAGCATGCGACGGCCGAGCCTAGCAGCCTGCGCTGCTGCGGTGGCCGGCGTGTCCGCCCGCCGGCGCCCGCATCAATCGCCTTCGTCGCGCTGTCGCTGGCGGAACTCCGCCACCTTCGCCTTGTTGCCGCAGCCGGCCATCGAGCACCACCGCCGGCCGCCCCCCCGCGACGTGTCGACGAAGAGGAGCGAGCACCCCTCCCCCTCGCACTGGCGTACCCGCCCGGCGAGCGGCCCGCCGAAGAGCTCGACGCCGTCGCGGGCCACGGCGGCGAGGAGCGACGGGACGTCGGTGCGGTCCCACACCCAGCCGGAGTCCGCGAGCTGCGGCGCCGGCGACCGTGCCGCCCAGCGGTTGACCAGCGCGCGGTCGGCAGCGGCGGAGCGGCGGCCGCCCCCGCTGGTCGACCTCGACGCGGAGGCCACCCCCAGGCGGTAGAGCGCCTCGCGCAGCTCGCGCGCCGCGCGAAGGTCGCCCGCCGACGGCGTCGCGTCGCCGGTCGAGAGCCCTGCGGCCGCCAGCCAGCGGGCGAGGTCGTGCGGCGAGCGCAGCAACTCGCGCGGCTCGGCGCGGAGCCGCGCCGCCAGCGTGGCCGGCAGGTCGAGCGCCAGCCGGCCCGAGCGGAACTTGAAGCCGTCGCGCACCTCGCCGTCGGCGGCGGAGCGGCGCGAACGCCCAGCGGCGCTCCTGGGCGGTTGAGTCGTCCGCGCAACCACCTTGACAGGTTACAGGATGCGGCGGCAGAATGCACCGTGTAACTTGATGAACAGGTTACCCACAGAAAACCAGGGAAACCCAAACGAGGAATGCCCATGCCCACCACCAAGCGATCGACCACCGCCGCCACCACGGCCGCCGCTCCCGCTGCCACCCCCACCGCCCCTCCCGCCACGACTCCGCCGGCCTCGACCCACGGCCGCGCACCGAAAATGCTGGCGATGCTCGCCGCCTCGCTCTCGGTCATGGCAGGGCCGCAGCGTGTCTTCGCGGCGACGGAGACCATGGCGGCTCCGACGCCTCGCACGGCATCCGGCGATCCGCTCGCCGGCACTGGGCCTCTAGTGGGAGCTTGGGCCCTGGTGTCCGTCGACAACCGGAAGCCCGACGGCTCGCACACGCAGCCGTACGGCCTCGATCCGCAGGGCCTCCTGATCTTCGACGCCAGGGGGCGCTACTCGCTGCAGATCTTCCGCGCCGTGCGCCCGCGCTTCGCCGCCAACGACAAGGGGCGCGGCACCGCCGAGGAGTACCACGCGGCCGTCATGGGGTCGAACTCCCACTTCGGGACGTACGCAATCGACGCCGGCGCGGCGTTCGTCACGTTCCACCTCGAGCACGCCTCCTACCCCAACTGGGACGGCATCGCACAACGCCGTCCGTTCACCGTCCATGACGGCGAGCTGCGCTACACCGTGCCCGCCACCACCGACGGAGACGGCACCACCGGAGAGGTGGTGTGGCGGCGGCTCGAGTAGCACCGCGGGACCCGGGCCCGCTGAGCCGCAGCGCGTTAGACCGTCGCCTCGCGGGCGCCCGCCTTGTCCATCTCGCCGCGCAGGTACCCCTCGACGAAGGGCGCGATGTCGCCGTCGAGGACGCGGTCGGTGTCCCCTACCTCGACGCCGGTGCGGTGGTCCTTCACCATGCGGTAGGGGTGGAGCACGTAGCTGCGGATCTGGCTCCCCCAGCCGATGTCCTTCTTCTCCCCCTCGCGAATGGCGTTCTCTGCCTCCCGCTTCTTGACCTCGAGGTCGTAGAGGCGGGAGCGCAGGACTTTCATCGCCGTCGCGCGGTTCTTGTGCTGGCTGCGCTCGTTCTGGCACGAGACGACGATGCCGGAGGGCAGGTGAGTGATGCGGATCGCCGACTCCGTCTTGTTGACGTGCTGGCCGCCCGCGCCGGAGGAACGAAACGTATCCACGCGCAGGTCCTTGTCGTCGATGTCGACTTCGATCTCGTCGTCGATCTCGGGGTAGACGTCGACGGAGGCAAAGGAGGTCTGGCGGCGCGCGTTGGCGTCGAAGGGGCTGATGCGTACCAGCCGGTGCACGCCCATCTCGCCCTTGGCGTAGCCGTAGGCGTATTCGCCGCGCACGGCGAGGGTGGCGCTCTTGATCCCCGCCTCCTCGCCGTCCTGGCGGTCGAGCAGCTCCACCTCGTAGCCGTTCTTCTCCGCCCAGCGCAGGTACATGCGCAAGAGCATGTCGGCCCAGTCCTGCGAGTCGGTGCCGCCGGCCCCCGAGTGGATGAGCAGGAGAGCGTTCTTGTCGTCGTGCTCGCCCGAGAGCTTCAACTGGAGCGCGAGCTGCTCGAGCTCGTGCTGCAGGCGGTCGGCGAAGGCGACGAGCTCGTCGCCGCCGTCCTCGCCCTCCGAGAGCAGCTCATTCCAGGTGGCGAGCTCCTCGCTGTCGGCGGCGAGGCGCCTCAGCGACTGCTGCTTGCGCTCGAGCTGGCGCCGGCGCTGCAGCACCGGCTTGCTCTTCTCGGGGTCGTCCCAGAACTTCGGCGCCTGGATCGAGGCGTCGATCTCGGCGAGCTTCTCCTCGAGGTCGGCCTCCTCAAAGGTACCCCCGGAGGGTGTCGAGCTGGGAGGAGAGCTGGTCGAGGCGCTGGCGGGTTTCTAGGGAAATCATGGCGGTCTTGCTCCTTGGCGGCGGCAAATGTAGCACTCGTTCCGTCCCCGACACGGGATGATAGGTTCCGGTTCTCGGATTCTCATGTCGTCCACTCGGCGTCGGAGGCCCGCCCCCCTGCGCGGAGTCGCCGGGCGGTAGCAGCTGTCGCGAGAGAGGGGTGGTTGGCGCGAGGTCATCCCGGATCTTCGTTCTTGCGAGCGCGCTGCTCGCGACGCTCTCGGGAGTGCCGCGGCCGGACTCACACGCCGACCCCGACGCGCGTCTCGCATCGGTGTGGCTCGCCCTCACCAGCGGCCGAGCCGCCGACGTGCGCATGGCCCTCCGGCTCGACGAGACCGAGGTCGCGCCATCGGTCCAGCAGCTGTCGCAACGGATCGGTGAGATCGAGCGGCGCGCCGGCGAGGATCCGTCTCCGCGCGCGCTCCGTGACCTCGGCATCCTGCGCCTCGCTCAGGGCCGCGACTCGGACGCCGCCCTCACCCTCGAAGCGGCAGCCGCGAGACCGCCCCACGATGCCAGGGCGACGAGCGACCTCGGCGCGGCGTACCTCGCCCGCAGCCGATCGGAGGGGCGCGCCTTCGATCTCATTCTTGCGCTCGATGCCGCGGACCGCGCGCTGGCGCTCGATCCGCGACTCGCAGCGGCACGGTACAACCGCGCCCGCGCGCTCACGCTGCTGAGCCTGCACGGCCAAGCGCGCGCCGCATGGCAGGGGTTGCTCGGCGCCGGCGACGGCCAGGACGCCGCGATTGCCCGTCGAGCCCTGCGAGAGCTGAGCGCTCCCACCGTGACCGAGTCGTGGGCAATCGCGCGTCCGCGACTCGAGGCAGCGGTCTCGAGGCAGGATGTCCGTGCCGTCGCCGAGCTCGTCGGCCGGTTCCCCCAGCCGGCGCGAGTGGAAGCCGAGGAACGCGTCCTGCCCGCCTGGGGTGAAGCGCGGCGCTCCGGTGACGCCGCGACCGCAGCGACGCGTCTCACGTGGGTTTCCCTAGTGGGCGCCGCGCTGGCGCGGACGACGGGAGACGCGATGATCCTCGACGCCGCGACGGCGATCGCGGGCGCCCGTGGCTCGCGCCTCGACGCCCTGGCGGAGGGCCACCTCGCGTACGGTCGCGGCGTCGACCTCTTCAACCACTCGCAGATCGCGGACGCCCGCAAGGTTCTCGGCGGCGCGGAGCGGGCCCTGCGCACCGGGGGTTCGCCGTTCAGCGGCTGGGCAAGCTTCTGGGGCGCCGTGTGCGACCACTACTCCGACCCGGACCGCGCCTTCGTCGCCTTCTCGCAGCTGCGCGCTCGAACGGATCCGCGACGCTACCCGGTCCTCTGCGGCCGCGCGGCGTGGCTTCTCGGCACCGTGGCGAACAACCGCGGCCGCCCGGAGGAGGCCCTCCGTCGCTATCGCGAGGCCTTCGAGCTGCTCGATGCCAGCGTCGGTCCGCAGCTCTCCTCCTTCGTGCACCTGCTGCTAGGCGAGACGTATTCGGCCCTAGGCGAGGTGGAGCGGTCGTGGGAGGAGAGGGTGACCGCCTTCGTGGGCATCACGCGGACCGGCGAGCCGCGGCGCGTCCACGCCGCGCTGAACGAAGCGGCCACCGTCTTGCTCAACTCGGGCTTCGCGTGGCCCGCCGTGGAGCTCTCCGCGGAGGTGCAGCGGAATGCGGTCGCCTGGGGAAAACCCTCGGCCCTCGCGGAGGCCGGTCTCGCCCGCGGCTGGGCTCTCGACCTCCTGGGCCGGCACGCGCCGGCGTTGCTCCAGTTCCAGGAAGCGGAGCGGCACGCCGCGAACCTCGACCGGGCCATCCGCGACCGCATCACCGGCCCGCTCGCCCTCGCGCAGGCGACGGCCTGGATCGCCGGCGATCCTGCGCGCGCCGTGGACAACCTCACCTGCGCGCTGTCGACCGACCTCGACAACGGGTATCTCTTCCAGCTGACGCGGCTGCTCACCATGCGCGCCAGGGCGCACCGCGCGCTCGGCGACGACGCGGCCGCCGAGCGCGATCTCATCGCGGCGATCGGTTACCACGAAACGGTGCGCACGGGCGTTCGCAGCGAGCCCCTGCGGCTCTCCGCGTTCGAGCGGGCCCAGGAGGCGTTCGACGAGATGATCCGGCTGCAGGTCGACGGCCACCACGATCCCGCGCGCGCCTTCGACTTCGCGGAGCGGGCGCGCTCGCGGCTGCTCCTGGACCTGGTGGCTGCCAGCTCGTCGTCGCCACGCTCCTCGCCGCGGTCGCTGTCCGCCGGCGAGCTCGAAGCGGGCCTGCCGGCGCACGTCGATCTGGTCGAGCTCGCCGTCCTCCCCGATCGCCTGCTGGCGTGGATCGCGCGCACGGGCTCGCTCGATCTCGTCGAGGTGCCCATCCCGGCCGCCGACCTCGAGGCCCTGGTCACGTCTCTGCGCAGCGCACTGGAGCGCCGCGCGGCTGGCTCCGAGGTCCGGGCCGCCGCCGCGGCGCTGCGTGCCGCGCTGATCGGGCCGCTCGAGAGCAGGCTGCGGCCCGGCGCGACGCTGGTGATCGTGCCCGATCGATTCCTCGTCCAGGTGCCGTTCGGCGCGCTGCTCGACCCGCGCACCGGCCGCTACCTGATCGAAGAACGCACCGTTTGGGTGGCTCCCAGCGCCACCGTCTTCGTCGCGGCCCTCGCGCACGACCGCTCCGTCGCCGGCGGGCTCCGCACCGCCCTCGCCATCGGCGATCCGGCGTTCGACCGCGACCGCTATCCCCGGCTGCCGCGGCTGGCGGCGGCGGACGCCGAGGCGCGCGCAGTCGCCAGCCTCTACCCGGGCTCGAAGCTCCTCGGCGGCGTGCTGGCGACGCGCAGGGCCTTCCTCGACGAGGCGCCGCATCACCGGCTGATCCACTTTGCCGGCCACGCGCTGCTCCATCAGGCTCCCCAGCTCTCGCGCCTGGTCCTCGCGCCCGACCCCGGCGGCGTCACGAACGACAGCTCCGGAGCGCTCTACGCCGACGAGGTCGCCCATCTTCGACTCGATCGCACGGAGCTCGTCGTCCTCTCCGCCTGCCGCACGGTCACGGCGAGCGGCCAGCGCGAAAGCGTCACCGGGCTCGCCGCTGCCTTCCTGGCCGCCGGATCGCCGGCGGTGGTCGCCAGCCTCTGGGATGTCGAGGACCGCTCCACCGGGGAGCTCATGCGCCGGTTCCACGCCGCGTTCGAGACCGGCGTCGACGCCGCGACCGCCCTGCGCACCGCCCAGAACGGGTTGCTTCGCAGCTCCGATCCGGTCCTCGCGTCGCCCGCCTCGTGGGGCGGCTTCGAGGCGATCGGCGGGGCCGTTTCCAATTCCGACTAGAGAGGAGGGACTCCATGCCTTACGACTTCGAGCTGACGTTCACGGGTCTCGTTGTGCTGACCTTCTTCGGAGCCGACAAGACGAAGCCCGACGAGGTCGACGTGCTCATCGTCAAGTCAGACGCGCCTCATGCGGATCGTGCCCGTCACGAGCACCATCACGGACACGGCGGCCCCTTCCCCGCCCACTTCCCCAAGCTGGTGTTCACCCCCGCGCGGGACTTTCGACCTGCGGCGGAATCCGACGCGCACTACAGCCTCGTGCCGACACCCGACGGTCGCCAGCTCGGCATCGCGGACGTGCACGGCGACGTCGCGCTGGAGTTCGACAGCGAGGAGACCAATGTGCCGCGGGATCTCGTCGCGCGCTGGCGGCCCGCCGACGTTCCGGAGCGACCGGTACCCGACGACGGTCACCCTGAACAGCTCGAGTGGCTCGACTGGGCGCCGATGCTCAGGAAGGTGAACCCCAACATCAAGGACGCGAGCAGCTCGGCGCCGTACGCGGGCCTCAAACCAGATCTGGTCATGGGACGGCTCCGGATCGATCGCGGCATTCTCAAGGCCGTCAACCTCATCCGCCGGCCCGACGGCCGGTTCGTCATCTGGAATTTCAAGTCCGAGGTAGAAGGGGAGCCACCGGTCGGGCGCCAGGCCCTGGCCAGCGGAGTTGCCCTGCGCATGTCCGGGCTGACCGAGCCGATCACGCTCAAGGGACGGCCCTTCGGAGTGTTGCGACTCGCCGGGGTGCGCGACGGCGAGCTGGTGCAGGCCAGCATCAGCAACCTGCCCAGCGAGGAGACACCGAAGAGCGATCGGCTCGAACACTTCGCCCACTTCTACGACCTCACGCCGTTCAGCGACATTCCTCGCTTCGACCTCGTACCGGAGCGCGAAGGCATCGCTGACACGTCTTCGGGGTCGGACTGCCCGGGCGCAATCCACATGCGGTTTCCCTGATGCCGAAGCCATCTCCAGCGGCCGTCTTGGCGCTGCTCGCCATCTCGGTTTCCGCATGCAGTCGGCACGGGGCGACTGCTGAGGTGGATGACCCCTCAGGCGCTGAAACCGTCGCCATTTCCAGGGTCGCACCGTCTCTCTGCGTCAACGCCGCACTGCGGAGCTCTCCGCCGGTGTCGGCCGATGCCGACGGCGACGGCGAGGCGGAGCAGCTGGAGATCTGGAGGATCCAGGACCCGAGGTTTCCGCTCGTCGCGCGCTGGTCCCGCGGTCCCGCCGCAGAGCCGCGCGAGGCAGTCTGGGCCGTCGCCTCCCATCTTCTCGTGAGAGTCGAGCCCGGCGCCGAGGGCGGCGCGAGCCGGGTGAAGCAGACGTTCGAGGACACCCTGGACAGGCACGACCTGGAGGTCAGGGCCCTACCCATGGAAGGCACCTTTCTGGTCGGCGTCTTTCCGGGCCATCCGGCATTTCCAAGCTTCGGCGATCAGGGAGAGCTCTTCGCCGCCCTGCAGGAGCTGCGAGGCAAGAACGCAGGCAACGCCGTGCTGGAACCGGACTATCTGCTCTTTCCCGACAAGGAGCCGATCGATCCCAAGTACAAGGCCGGATTCCAGAGCGAGCTCACGGCGATCAAGGCGCAAAAGGCTTGGGACGCCGAGACCGGCAGCGCGCAGGTGCGGATCGCCGTTCTCGACAGCGGCATCGATGCGAATCACCCGACCTTCGCCAACGCTCACATTCTGAAGAACCCGGGCTCCGACGTGGTGCGCGGCGACGACGATCCCGACGACGAGGGCTTCCACGGCTCCTTCTGCGCCGCCCTCGCCGGCTCGCCGGCCGACAACAAGGGGATGGTCGGGGTGAACTGGGAGGTGACCTTGATGCCGATCAAGTTCATCGACGGCCAGGACTGCGGCACGGAAGCCGAAGCAGCGTTGGCCGTCGACAACGCCATCGAGCACGAGGCCGACGTCATCTCCGCATCCTGGGGAGGTCTGGCCGGAGGCTCGACGCTCCGTGACGCGATCTCGCGGGCGAACACCGCAGGGATTCTCTTCGTCGCCTCGGCGGGCAACTCCCACCGCGACCTCGACACCAAGAAGTACTTCCCGGCCTCCTACCCGCTGCCGAACATTCTCGTGGTCGGAGCGGCCGACAACAGCGGCTCCCCGTTGGCCAGATCGGGCTTCGGCCGGTCGGCAGTGCACCTCAGCGCGCCGGGCGCCCAAGTGTTCTCGGCGGTCGCCAACCGCGCCGTCTTCTATGCGGAGGGCGACGGAACGTCTCCGGCGGTGGCCTTCGTCAGCGGCGCCGCGGCGCTCGTCAAGGCGAAAACGCCCGCCCTGACCCTCAGGCAGCTCCGCTGTCGCCTCGTCATGTCCGCAGCCCCACCGATGGGAAACACGCTCGCTGCAGCCTCCTGCTCCGCGGGCCTGCTCAACCTCGAGAATGCGGTGAAGGGGAAGAACCTCAGGAACGTCTGCGGCTGCCCATGAGCGCCAGCGAAGCCAGCAGGCAGGCGAGGACAGGGCCCAGCCAGGGCGCGCGTGCGTAGGGCGAGAGGCCGACGCCGCCCCGCAGGTTGCCGCGTAGCGTCCCCTGCTCGAACGGGCCTAGCTGCGCCGCCACCGAGCCGTCGGCGCGCACCAGCGCCGAGACGCCGGTGATCGCCGCACGCACGAGCGGCCGCCACTCTTCGGCGGCCCGGAACCTGGCGGCGCGGAAGTGCTGCCACGGAGCGCTGGTGTCGCCGTACCAGGCGTCGTTGGTGATCGTCACCAGCGTGGTGGCGCCCGCCTGCACGGCCTGCGCAACCTCGCCGGGGAAGATCACCTCGAAGCAGATGGCGACGGCGAGCCGCTCGCGTCCCCACTCGAGGAGCCGCAACTCGCTCGCGGCGGTGAAGTCGCCGGCGTTGCGGGCGAGGCCCTCGATGAAGGGGAAGAGCGCCTTGGCCGGGACGTATTCTCCGAAAGGCACCAGGTGGCGCTTGTCCGCGCGCTGGTCGGAGCCGTCGGGCGAGAGAACGAAGGCGGCGTTGCGCCACGTGTTCTCGATCTCGAATGCAGTATTGAAGAGGATGGGACAGCCGCGGGCGGCGAGCGTACGGAGGTTGGCGGTCAACCCGGGGTCCGTCGGATAGTCGTACGGCCAGCCCGCGCTCTCCGGCCACACCACGAGCGCGCCCCCGACGTCGCAGGCCGCTTCCGACATGGCGAGCACGCGCTGGTAGTTGCGCAGCGCCGGCAGCGGGTCGTAGGTCACCATGTTGGCGATGTTGGGCTGCAGCACGCGCACCGGCTGCGCTGCTCCCGGGCGTGACGCGCCGTGAGCGAACCGACCGGCGAACGGCAGCAGCGCGAACGGCACGAGGAGCGCGAGCGCTCCGAGCCGGAATCGCCGCCGCGCCACGGCGATGGCGACGCCGAGGTTGGCGAGCACGACGAGGAACGACACCCCCCACGGGCCCACCCACGACGCGAGGGGGAGCGCCCCGGGCACCTCCACCCAGGCGTAGGCGGCGAGGTTCCAGGGGAACCCCGAGCCGAGCCAGCCGCGCAGAACCTCGAGGGCCACCCAGAGCGCGGGCAACCCGAGCATCGCCGCCCAGCCGCCGCGCCGCCAGAGCCGCGCGCCGAGGCCGGCGAAAGCGCTCGTGTAGAGGCCGAGGTACGCGGCAAGGAGCAGGAGGAGCGCCCACGAGAGCCAGCCCGGGAGCTGCCCGTATTCGCGGAGCGTGGAAGCGATCCAGGGGATGGCGGCGAGCCAGTAGGCAATGCCGTGGAGCCAGCCGAGCAGCGCCGGCCGCGGCGAGCCGAGCAGGAGCAGCAGCGGCGCGAGGGCGATCCACGGCGCGACCAGGTAGCCGTCGCGGCCGAACTGGGTGGCGAAGGCGACGCCACCGGCAAGCGCGAACGCGACCCACGCCAGCGCGGCGCTCGAGCGCGGGCCCCGTGCGGCATGCGGGCGCGCTTCGGGCTCGGCGAGCGCGTCGGGGGCGATCATCGTCGAGAGTGCCTTACCCGGCGGATCGCCCGCTCGCGGCCTACGGCGCGGCAGTGATCCAGGTGTCGACGCGGAAGTCGCGGCGGGCCTTCGCGGCCACCGTCTCGGCCTCGGGACGGGCGCCGAAGGGGCCGATGCGCACGCGGTACATCGCGCCGGCGGGAGAGAGGAAGGCCTTGAAGCCCGCGGCCCGCAGCCGGGTCTCGAGCCGGCGCGCCTGCAGCTCGTCGCGCGAGGAGAGCACCTGGATGAACAGCGCGCCGGCGGTGGCCGGCGCGGTGGCGGTTCCGTTGGCGGCCGGCGACGCGCCGGGGACCGCCGTCGCGGGTTGTGTCGCCGCGGGCGCGCTCGAGGCGCTCGGCGTCGGCGCGTTGGGAACCTCGAGGTCCTGCGCCAGGGTCGTCTCCTGGCGCGGCTTCTCGGCGAGCTCGCGCAGGTCGGTGCGCTCGGCGCCGCTGGCGTCGGACGCCTCCGTGCCCGTCTTCCCCGCGCCGTCGCTGAAGAAGGCGAGCTCCTCGGGCTGCCCCGCGCTCGGGGTGGGCTCTGCGGCCGCCGCCTGCTGGGGCGTATCGGAGGCGGCAGCGGGGCTGCCGCGCCCTACCCAGATGCCGGCGAAGAAGGCGGCGAGCACGCAGCAGAGCAGGATGACGAACGCCACCAGCACCTGGCGGTTGGTCAGCGCGATCTCGTAGTAGCTCGGCTCCTGCGGCTCGCTCAACGCACCCTCCACCCACAGAGGGTAATCGCTCGACGCAGGGATGTCGAGCCAGGGCGATCGAGCTTCAACGCTTCCGGAAGCCTTCGAAGATGTCGATCGGCACCGGGAAGATGATCGTCGAGTTCTTCTCCTGCGAGATCTCCGTCAGCGTCTGCAGGTAGCGGAGCTGCAGGGTGGTCGGGTTCGCGGAGATCACGTCGGCCGCCTTGGCGAGCTGCGCCGAGGCCTGGAATTCGCCCTCGGCGTGGATGATCTTCGCCCGCTTCTCGCGCTCGGCCTGCGCCTGGATCGCCATCGCCCGCTGCATCTCGGCCGGCAGGTCGACGTTCTTCACCTCGACCATCGAGACCTTGATGCCCCACGGGTTGGTGTGGGCCTCGATGATCGCCTGCAGCCGCTCGTTGAGCTTGTCGCGCTCCGAGAGCAGCTCGTCGAGCTCGGCCTGCCCGAGCACCGAGCGCAGCGTGGTCTGCGCCAGCTGGCTCGTTGCGTAAAGGTAGTTCTCGACCTCGACCACCGCCTTCAACGGGTTCAGCACCCGGAAGTAGATGATCGCGTTCACCTTCACCGAGACGTTGTCGCGCGTGATGATGTCCTGCGGCGGCACGTCGAGCACCAGCGTGCGCAGCGAGATGCGCACCGCCTTGTCGATGATCAGCCAGACGAAGGTGATGCCCGGTCCCTTCTCGTTCTGCACCAACCGGCCGAGGCGGAAGACCACCAGCCGCTCGTACTCCTTGACGATGCGGATCGAGAGCAGCAGGTAGCCGACCAGCATGAGGACGAAGAAGCCGCCACAGCCGAAAAACGTCGGAACCATCGATCAACCTCCCGCGGGGGACGGCGCCGCGGGCGACGCCGAAGGCGCCGCCGGCAGCGGGCGCACCCGCAATGTCATTCCATCCACCGCCACCACCTCGACAGGCGCGCCGGCCGGGGCGCTTCCCTCCGCCACCGCGGGCCACAGCTCGCCATGCACGAAGACCCGGCCCGCGGGGTCGAGCGGGCCGCGGGCAACGCCACGCTCCCCCACCAGGCCGGCGAGCCCGGTGGTCACCGGCACACGGTGCGTGCGCAGCACGAGCGTCATCAGGAACACGGCCGTCGCCACGATCGAGGCCGTGACGCCGGCGATGATCCCGCGCGACACGTGCAGCGCCGGCTCCGGGCTCTCGAAGAGCATCAGCGAGCCGAGCACCAGGCAGATCGTCCCTGCCACGGTCAGCAGGCCGTAGCTCGTGATCTTGATCTCCGCCAGGAAGAAGACGGCGGCGAGCACGAGCAGGCCGACGCCTGCGTAGGAGACCGGCAGCACCGACATGGCGTAGAAGCCGAGCACGAGGCAGGTGGCGCCGACGACGCCCGGCAGCACCGCGCCGGGAGTGGCGATCTCGAAGTAGAGCCCGAGCATGCCGATGCCGAGCAACAGGTAAGCGACATTGGGGTGGACGAGGATGGCGAGGAAGCGCTGCACCTTCCCCATCTCGACCTCGTCGGTGGTGGCCCTGGCCGTGGCGAGCACCACCGGCGCTCCGTCGGACTTCTTGATCTGCCTGCCGTCGACGGCGGCCAGGAGGGCGGGCAGCGTCGGCGCCAGCACCTCGACGAGCTTGCCCGCGAGCGCCTCGTCGGCGGTGAACGAGCGGCTCTCCACCACCGCCGCCTGTGCCAGCTCGACGTTGCGCCCGTGGCGGGCGGCTAGCGAGCGGATCTGCGCCGCGGCGTCGGACTCCACCTTCTTGCCCAGCGTGCCGGAGATCTCCTCACCCTGACCGCCCACCGGGTGCGCCGCCCCGGTGTTGGTGCCGGGAGCCATGGCGGCGACGTCGCAGGACATGAGCACGAAGAACCCGGCCGAGGCAGCCTGCGCGCCCTGCGGCGCGACCCAGCAGACGACCGGCGTCTTCGCCTGCAGGATGGCGCGGGTGATGTCGCGCGTCGAGGTGAGCAGGCCGCCAGGGGTGTCGATCTCGAGCACGACGGCTGCGGCGCCCGACTCGTCGGCGCGCGCCAGCGTCTTGGCCACGAACTCGGCGGCCACCGGGTGGATGATGGTGTCGAGCCGCGCGACGACGACGCGCGGCGGCGGCGCCGGCGGCTTCGTCGCCGCCATCGCCGGCCACGCGGCGGCCAGGGCGAGCGCGGAGCCGAGGGCCGGACCGAAGGCGCGCGCCGCGCGCCGGCGAGGCAGCGAGGGGCGGAAGGGTCGCTGGCTCATGGGCTCCCTCGCAGTATAGCCGTGGCGAGCGTGGTCGCTCGTCACGGAGAACTACGCCACGAGGGGGCCGCCGATTCCCCGCGGCGGCACCCTGTGGCGTCAGGCGAAGGGAGCGAAGGACGCCGCCGCCGGCGTCCTCAGAAAGCCCAGCAGGAGCGCGGGCCCGGGCCGCGGTCAGTAGCGGCCGTGGTGGTGCGAATCGTCGTCGATCTGGCAGTCGTCGTCGTCGATGTCGATGAGCGCGAAGGGGCGGAACGCCGGCACGCGCTCGGCGATGACGTCCTGCAGGTTCTGGGCGCTGCGCACCTCGTCGCACAGCCGGCGCGCGGCGTCTTTGATGTCCTCGGCGTGGGCCTCGACGCGGCGCTCGGCGCGCTCGGTCTTGCCGGTGGCGATGGCGACGATTGCCACGCTCACGGCGTGCGCCGCGAGCCCGGCCCCCTCGATGCCGATCTCCATCGCCCGCCGCTCGATGTTGCGCAGCGAGCGGTTGTACAGCACGAGCGCTTGCCGATCGCGCTCGCCGACGCTCACCCGGCGGCCGTCGACTGTCAGCCGTCCCTCGTTCGACACCCTCGCCTCGCTGTCGTCGTCGGCGGTGATCACCACCGCGCTGTCGACGATGCGGATGCCGTCGTCGCCGGCGGAGATGGTGATGTGTCCCGCGGCGGCGGGCGCGGCGGCGAACGTCAGCAGCGCGGCGAGCGCGGAGGCGGTCGATCGCTTGCGATCCATGGCGTTGCTCTCCGTCGGGGCGGGAAGTGGTCGGGTCGCCCCGTCATGGACCTCTACGCGAGGAGCGCCGCAAGGGTTTCAGGCCGCGGGGAGGGGCTGCCGCGAAGCCCGGCCGCGAAGGACCCAGGCGCGAGGGCTAGGGCGCCACTCCGGCCACGTCGAAGGTGACCGGAGGCAGGCACCGACCCTCGTCGCAGGGTTGTGCGACGACGCGCAGGGCCGCACGGCCGCTCGTGCCCGGTCGCAGCTCGCCGGCGATCTCGACCTCCCCCTCCCACACGGGCACGGGCTCGGCGCCGAAGCCCGCGAGCGTGCGGCTCGGCGCCGGATGGACCAGCGCGCGCACTTCGCATCCGGATCCCGCGATCGTGGTCGCGACGAGACCCTCGGGCGCGGTATCGGTGTTCACGTGCCACCCGTCGGCCGTGCGCAGGCGCAACCGGAACGGCCGCCAGCCGTCGGGGCCGGTGGGGCCGACCTCGAGCTCGGCGCCGACGAGCCCTGCCGCCTCGGCGGCGAGGCCACCGTACCCCGTCGCCGCCGCGCCGGGAGCTGCGCTTCCCGCCGCACCGCCCGACGCGTGAAAGCGCCGCGCGGCGATCGCCACGGTGCGCGCCGCCGCCGGTTGGGCCGCGGCGAGCGGCGCGAAGCCGCGCAGGGCCCGCTCCGCCTCGGCGCGGAAGCCGTCGTCGCCGGTGACGTCGGCGAGGCGCAGCAGGTTGAGGAGGGCGACGCCGTTGGCGGACGGCGAGGCACCGTCGAAGAGGTCGCGGCTGCGGCAGAGCAGGTCGGCGCTCTCGCCGGCGGCGTAGAAGCCCCCGTCGGGGTGCGCGAGCCGCTGCCGCTGCTCGTCGGTGAGGTCGACAGCAGCCGCGAGCCACTCGCGTGCGGCGTCGCCGTCGCTCGCCGCGTGGAGCTCGAGCAGGCCGTGCACCACGTAGGCGTAGTCGGCGAGGAAGGCCGGCACCTCGCCCTGCCCGGCGCGCCAGGCGTGCAGGAGGGTGCCGCCGGCCGGCCGCATGACGGTGAGCACGAAGCGGGCGGCCCGCGCGGCGCGCGCGACCCATGCCGGCTCGCCGAGCAGCCGCCCGGCAACCGCGAGGCCGGCAATGGCGAGGCCGTTCCAGTCGGCGAGCACCTTGTCGTCCGTCGCCGGGTGCGGCCGTCGCTCGCGCGCGGCGAGGAGCTTCGCGCGCAGGGGCGCCATCGTCGCCAACAGCTCGTCGTACGGGACGCGCCTGCGCTCCGCCTGCTCGGCGAGCGGACGCGGCAGGTGGAGCACGTAGTGGACGCCCTCGAAGAAGGGCGGCCGGTCGAAGCCGTAGAGCGGCGCCAGGAACGCGGCGTCTTCGGGTCCGAGCTCGGCCTCGAGCTCGGCGGCGGTCCAGACGTGGAAGGCGCCCTCCTGGCCGCCGGTCTCGGCGTCGATGGCGCTCCAGAAGCCGCCCTCCGGCGCCGAGAGCTCGCGGTCGAGGAAGGCGACGGTCCCGCGCGCCACGCGCGCCAGCTCGGGGTCGCCGGAGAGCTTCCACGCGCGCGCCCACACCTCGAGCAGGGAACCATTGTCGTAGAGCATCTTCTCGAAGTGCGGCACCTTCCACTCGCGATCGGTGGCGTAGCGGTGGAAGCCGCCGGCGAGCTGGTCGTAGATCCCGCCGCGCGCCATGCGGTCGACCGTCGCGTCGAGCATGCGGCGCGCGGATGGGTTCTCCGCGGCGACCTCGAGCAGGAGCATCAGGTTCGACGGGGTCGGAAACTTGGGGGCCTCGCCGAAGCCGCCCCAGGTGGGGTCGAAGCGGCCCTCGAGCGTGCGCAGCGCCGCCGCGAACACCTCCGGCGACGGTGGCCCCGCGGCCGGCGCGAAGCGGCCGCCGAGGTGGTGGCGCACGGCGTCGCCGAGCTCGCGCGCCTGGGCCTCGACGTCGAGCCGACGCCCCTGCCACGCGTCGCCGATCCCCTCGAGGATCGAGCGGAAGCCAGGCCGTCCCCACTTGTCTTCGGGGGGGAAGTAGGTACCCGCAAAGAACGGATCGAGGGCCGGGGTGAGGAAGAGCGAGTTGGGCCAGCCGCCCTGCCCGGTCATCAGCTGCGTCGCCGTCATGTAGACCTCGTCGAGGTCCGGCCGCTCCTCGCGGTCGAGCTTGACGTTGACGAACGAGCGGTTCATCGCCTCGGCGATGCCGGGGTCGGAGAACGACTCGCGCTCCATCACGTGGCACCAGTAGCAGGTCGAGTAGCCGATGGAGAGGAAGATCGGCTTGTCCTCGTGGCGGGCGCGCGCGAGCGCCTCCTCGCCCCACGGGTACCAGTCGACCGGGTTGTGGGCGTGCAGGCGGAGGTAGGGGCTGCTCGCCGTCGCCAGGCGGTTGCCTGGCGAGGTCGAGCTTGCGGGATCGGCGGCGCTCATGCCGCCGATCCTAGCCTCGACGTCCGCGCGACGCGGCGCGAGTCACGGCAGCTGGACGTGAGCGCGGCGGCCGCGGATCGAGATCCGTCCTTCGGCGTCGACGCCCACCCACTCGGCGAGCACGCGGCCGTCGGCGGCGCCGACGAAGGCGAGCTCGTCGGTGCGTGGGACGGCCTGGCTCAGCGTCACCGCGGGGGCGAGGTTTCCCAGGCCGTCCGAAGTGCGTGCCGCGACACCGGTACGCGAGGAGCCGCTGCGCGTGACCCAGGCGATACCCCAGCGCCCCGCGGCGAGCGCTGCGGCGCGCGGCGAGGAGCCGGCGTCGGCGCCCGAAATCGCCAGCTCGCCGCCGGCGAGCGCGCCGGTCTTGAGCACCAGGCGCGCGTGGACCTTCGTCGGCCCACCGCCGCTCGTGGGTGTGCCCTCCCACGCCACGAGGAAGTCGCCGCCCGGCCGCCCGGCGATGGCCGGGCGATTGGCTTTCCGTCCCAGCGTCGTCGAGATCCCGAAGGCACTGCCGATCGTCTTGCCGTTCGACTTGTAGAGGAGGCCGAACACCTGCCCGGCCCCGTCCTGAGCGCAGCACCCTTCCCACGCGAGCAACATGCCGCTGCCGCCGGCGGCGAGCGCCGGGCTGCGCCCGCCGCGGGCCGGCAACGCCGGCTTGCCGAGCTTCCCCTTCTTGTCGATGACGCGCAGGTGCACACCGTCCGCGGCGCCACCCGCCTCCACCCAGGCGATCCAGTAGGAGCCGTCGGAGTTGGCGGCCACCACGGCGCGGCTCGCCGAAACGCCGGAGCCCTTGCCGATCTCGAGCAGGTTGCCCTTGGGGGTGCCGTTGGCGTTGAACGTGCGCGCGACGATGCGGCTCGCAAGGGGGATGTGCTCGTCGATGAAAGCGTCGGCCCTGCGGTTGACGGTGATCTCGGTCCAGGCGACGACGAACGAGCCATCCGCCTTCATCGCCATCGAGGGGTCGTGGTGCTCGACGAGCACCACGGAGAACGGAAGGGTCGTCGGTGGGGGGGGGTTGGCCGCGATCGCGATCGGCGAGAGCAGCGGCGTGCCGCCGGCGTCGTAGAAGCGCCCGACGAGACCCAACACGGTGTCGTCCCAGATGGAGAGCGAGGGATCGGTGGCCTTCGCGCGCAGCGCGGTCGTCGGCACGAACTGCTTGGAGCCGGTGCGACCACTGATCGCCAGCTCGCTGCCATCGGCGACGAGCTGCGCGCGGGCGGGCGCGACGAGGAGGGCAAGTGCGAGCGAGGCGAGTGTGTACGAGAGTCGAACCGGATAGCGCATCGTCACCTCCAGGGAGCGGCGAATAGTAGCCGGTCATACGGATGTCGACTGTGCGCCGTCGCATAGCCGGAGGGCCTGGCCCCGACAACGAGGAGGGCGAGTGCCCATGCACCCGCCCCCATACCGCACCGCGCCGCCGAAGAGTCTACGACGCGTCCGTGGAGATCTTCGGCCTCAGCGCGTGGGGCCTCTGCCGGTGCGGCCGCGAAGGCCGCGCTTGCCGGCCTCGTCGTACCCCTCCCACACCGCGAGCACGCGGCCATCGTCGCTCGTCACGATGGTGTATTCGCGTCCGACGATGGTGCCGAGGTTGAAGTCGAAGGCGTTGCCCGTCGCGTTGCCGGCCGGCGTGAAGGTGCCGGCGCTGGTGGCGACGCGGAACCCGCGCTGCCAGGTCATCCAGCCCACCACCCAGCCGCCGTTGGCGAGAGGCGCGACCACCGGAGCGTTGTGCGCCTCGCCGTAGCCGGAGGAGAGCTGCACCTCGCCGCCGACGAGCTCTCCGCGACGCGAGACGAGCTGACCGTACACCCGGGTGTTGCGGAGGTCGCCGACGATCGGCCGCTGGTAGGCGACGAGGAAGCCGCCGCCCGGCTGACCGGCGGCGACCGGGCCGCGGGCGGCGACGGGCTGGTCGCCGGCAACCCTGAACGCCTCGCCCGAGGCGACGCCGTTCCCGTTGTAGAGGCGGGCGAACACCTGGTTGGCGCCGCCGCCGGGACCGCAGCACTTCTCCCAGGTCACCAGGGCGCCGTCACCCCCCGCCGTCAGCGACGGGCGCTCGCCGCGGGCGGCGACGAGCGAATCGGGCGCCGGGCCGCTGCGGTCGATGCGGGCGAGGTGCACGCCGGGGGCGGCACCGCCGCGCTCCTGCCAGGAGACGAGGAAGCTGTTGCCCGAGACCACCGCGCGCGGGCGCGCCGCCACGCTCGCATCCTCGGAGAGGGTCCAGGCCCGCGACGTCGCGCGCCCGTCGGCGCCGAAGAGCCGCGCCACGACCTGACTCGAGATGACCCACTTGTTCTCGATGAAGATGTCGACGCTGCGGTTGACCTTCTGGTCGGTCCACACGGCGAGGAAGCTGCCGTCGGCGCGCGCCGCGATCGACGGCTCGTGCATCTCGCGCAGCACGCGATTGGTGAACGGGAGCGCCGGCAGGGCGTCGTTCGCCGCGAGGACGAAGGAGCCGCCTCGCGGCGTGCCGGCGTCGTCGAAGCGCCGGGCGGTGATGCCCCCGGCTTCGTCCTCCCAGGCGAGCACGAACCCGTCGCGCACGATCGCCCCCGCCGGCAAGTGCTGGCCGCCGGTGTTGACCTCGGTGATCTTCAGCTCATGCGGCGACGGAACGAGCTGCGCGGTGGCGGGCAGCGCGCAGGCGAGCGACAGGGCGACGGCGAGACACGAGCGGTCGGTACGCATCTGAGGCCTCCTCGGTGGGGGAGCTGGGGGTTCCAGCGGCTCTCGTTAATGCGATCCTAGCATAGATCGCCCCGCTGTAAAGCCCCAAACACCGGGGACCGAAAGAGGCCCTCGGCGCCATCGATAAACCACTGAAAAGGCGCACAATGCGTCTTGGTCTGACCCGACTCGAGGCGAAGGTCGAGGTCTGACCCGACTCGAGGCGAAGGTCGACAACGACCGGACGCCCCAGAAAAAAAAGCGCGCGGTGACGCGCTGCTCGCCACCGCGCGGGTCCGCTTCTGGCGGACATGTCTGTCCCACAGGGAGCCTCGACTCGTTCTCGGGCTCACACTGACGCCGGCGCGGTGCGCCGCGCCTCCGGCATTCCCCCCAGAAGGCCTGGGGGTTTTCCCTCAGCCGACGAGCCAGGCGGCGAGCTGGCCGCCGAGACCTCGCGCGCCGGGCATCCCGAGGTCGAGGTCGCCAGGAAACGCGACATGGCCCCCTCGGGGCGCCCAGCGGAGGTCGACGGCGCCGCCGGCGGCGGCCGCGGCCGCCCGGATCGAAGACGCCGGGACCATCGGATCCGAGGGACAGGCGACGACGAGCGCCGGGATGCGCAGGCGGTCGAGGCGCGGGCCGGCGCTGGCACGCTCGTAGTAGTCCTCGGGAGACGTGAAGCCGAAACGCGGGACGACGGTCAGGCGGTCCCACTCGCGGATCGTGCGCACGCGTTGCACGCGGGCGACCGGCGTCGGCACGGCGCCGAGGCGCGCGATCTCGGCGTAGACGCGCTTGAGCCGACCGAGGACGTAGAGGCGATACGGCCAGGAGACGGCGCGGTCGAAGGATTGCTGCGCCGGCTGCAGCTCGAGCGGCGAGCAGACGGCGGCCACCTTCTCGAGGCGCGGGTCGTGATCCTCGGTGGCGTGGCGGATCACCAGGTGGCCGCCGAGGGAGAAGCCGATGACGGCGAGCCGCTCGCACGCCCTGAGCTCCGGCGAGCCGAGCGCCGCATCGAGGTCGGCTGTCAGGCCGGCGTGGTAGAAGTCGCCGGCACGCCCGTCGCACCCGCGCAAGCCGAGGCGGAGGGTCGTCGCGCCCGCCGCCGCGCAGGCCCTCGCCGTGGCGTCGAGGTACGGGCTGTCGGGCGAGCCGCCGAGGCCGTGCACGAGCACCACCCCTCGCGAGCCGTCACCGCCGCGCCGGAGCCAACCGAAGAGCGGCACCGCGCCGCGCTCGGGATCGACCACCGCACCTCGCCAGGCCTCTTCGCCGGGCGCCGCCGGGCGCGGGCGGCGCAGCAGCCGCGGCACCACGGTCCAGAAATGCGCCCGCACGCCGCAAGCATAGAAGCAATCGACGCCGGCATCGGTCGGCGCCACGCGGGCGGCGTCAGGCGCGCTCAGCGGCGCGTCGACGAGCCGCCGAGCTCGAGCTCGCCCTCGGCGACGCTCTTGAACGAGCGTGAGCCGAGGCCGGAGAGGACGTGCTCCGCCTCGACGCGGTAGTCGACGGCGTGCCCGTCGAGCACCGACCGCAGGCGTGAGAGCAGCCGCAGGTTGTCGACGTCGACGAGGATCACCTGCGTGCTCGTGCCGTGCGCCGGCACGCTGAGCGGGCTCGTCGTCGCGCCGGTGCCGACGCGCTGGCCGCCGAGGAAGACCGTGTAGACGCCGCGCTCGATGGCCAGGCGGAAACCGTTCGGGTTCTCGACGCGCAGCGAGATGGCGATCGAGCTCTGCAGGAGGCCGACGTTCTGCAGACCGACGTCGACGAGCGACACCCGAGGGCGCTCGGCGTGGAACGCCGCGCACGCTCCGAAGATCGGCAAGCTCGGGATCAGGAGGGCGAGCAAGAGAAGGCGGCGCGCGCGCATCGCACGGGCTTGCCTCGCAAGAGACGCGCCAGGCACGCCGGAGCGGCCCGAGGCCGCTCCGGCGCTGGAGCGATCAGCTCGCGAGCGCGGGCTCGTCCTCTGTCGCGGGCACGTTGTCTGCCGCAGGAGGCGGTGACTCGATCTTCGTCGGCGGCGTGGCGGCCGACGCCGGAGCCGGCTTCGCACGGTATGTGGTGATCAGCATCACCGCGCCGACGATGATGGCGGCGGCGATCAGCGTGCGCGCGCTCACCGGCTCGCCGGCGAACGCCCAGCCGAGCACCACCGCCACCACCGGGTTGACGTAGGCGTACGTGGCGACGAGCGGCGGCGTGCTCACCCGCAGGAGCCAGACGTACGCCGTGAAGCCGACGAGCGAGCCGAAGACGATCAGGTACCCGACAGCAAGGAGCGAACGCGGCGTTGCCGCGGCGAGGTCGAGCCGCTGCCAGTCGCCGGCGACGAGACCGGCGACGGCCAGCCCCGCACCGCCGCCGAGCATCTCCATCGCCGTGGCGACGAGCGGCGATGCCGGCAGCGCCGCCCGTCGCGAGTAGAGCGAGCCCGCCGTCCAGCAGAGGGAGGCGAAGATGAGGACCGCGGCGCCGAGCGGGTCGACGCCGTGACCGCCGGCGAAGCGGCCGGGCCCGACGAGCATCGCGACTCCCGCGAGACCGGCGGCAACGCCGAGCAGCACCTGCGTCGGTGGCCGCCTCCAGCCACGGCCGGCGCCGTCGAGCATCACCATCCAGAGTGGCACGGTGGCGACGAGGAGGGCAGCGAGCCCCGACGGCACGCGCTGCTCCGCCCAGACGACGCCGCCGTTGCCGCCGAGCAGCATCAACACGCCGACGATCGTCGCGGAGCGCCAGTGGACCGCCTTGGGTGCGGGGGCGCCGCGCCACCGCGCCCACGCGAAGAGGAGCGTGCCGGCGATGAGGAAGCGGCTCGCGGCCATCGCGAACGGCGGCAGCGACTCGAGCGTGAACCGGATGGCGAGGTAGGTCGATCCCCAGAGAACGTAAACCGCCGCGAAGGCCGCGGCGACGCGGAGCCGGCTGGGGGCCTGCTCGCCAGGAGCGAGAGGAGTCATCAGACGGCCTCCAAGGAGGCGGGAGCCAGGCTCATCGGGGGATTGGCCGGCGCCGGCAGCGGCAGCCGGGTGTCCTCCTTCAGGGTCTCGAGAACGATCGTGGTGCGCGTCGAGCGCACGGTTGGAACGGCGCCGAAGCCCTCGCGCAGCAGCTTGCCCAGGTGCTCGGGGTCGGCCGCGCGCACCTTCACCAGGTAACAGTCTTCGCCGGCGATGTGGTGGACCTCCTGGACCTCCGGGAAGGCCGCGAGCTGGTGGCCGGTGGCGCCCTCGCGGATCCGCTCGTCGGAGCGCACGAAGACGAAGGCGAGCAGGCCGTAGCCGAGGGGGCGCGGAGCCAGGCGAGCCGAGTACCCCTGGATGAGCCCGCGGCTCTCGAGCTTGCGGAGCCGCTCGAGGGTCGCCGAAGGGGCGAGCCCCACCTGTCGCGCGATCTCGGCGTTGGAGGTGCGGGCGTGGTCCTGAACGAGGCCGAGGATCCGCAGATCCGTTTCGTCGATTGTTCCGTCAATTGGCATGTTGACAGAATAATCGACGGCAGAATCGCCTGTCAACAGCTAAACAGACCTAGATCATGCAGATTTTTCACGTTTCCGGCGGTCACGCCACCAACGCCAGTAGATGGCGAAGTTGAGGAGGACCAGGGAGACCCCGAGCGCTACCTGGACGGGCCGGGTCAGGCCCGAGGGGTAGAGCACCGGCACGATGTAGTGGGCGATGAACCCGCCTTCGTAGGCGGCGCGCCCGGCACTCTCGCGCAGCGCCTTCTCGAGCGGCGTCAAGGGGCAGATCACCGAGGTGAGCTCGACCGCAGCCCCCCAGCACGCGGCCGGCAGGTGCGCCCAGGCGACCCGCGGCCAGCGCCAGACCAGGAGGCCACCGAGCGCGACGAAGAGGACGAACGCGAGGTGGAAGACCAGCACCGCGTCCGCGGCGAGACCGTAGAGCATGGCCCGATGAGTATCCCTGTGAATAACGACAAACGCCCGTCCGGTAGTCTCCGCCGCGCGGGCACGGCACGCGTGCATTCGACGCAGTCAACGGCACCCGTCGGAAGAAACCCACTGGCACGCCCTTTGTACTGCCGAGCCACCGATGGCGGACGGGCGCTGGCTCGCCCTGGCGGCAGTGGTGTGGGGGGTGTGCAGGCCCGGGGGCGGGTCGTGAGGTGCATCGCGCGCGCGGCCGGCGCGCTTCTCGTCGCCCTCGCGCTCCACACGGTGCCGGCTGCGGCGGTGAAGGTCGACGTGCAGATCGAGGGCATCCGCGGTGCGCTCCGCGACAACGTGCGCGCGCTGGTCTCGATCGCGCACGCCGACGACCCGTCTCCCGACCGCGTCCGCGAGCTGCACGCGCAGGCGGGCGGCGAAATCGAGCGCGCGCTCCAGCCCTTCGGCTACTACCGCCCGACCGTCGAGCGCGCGCTCGTCGAGGAGGGGGACCGCTTCAGGGCCCGCTACGTCGTCGACTCCGGCGCGCTGATGCGGGTCGAGGGCGTCGACCTCCAGCTCACCGGCGCCGGCGCCGGCGACCGCCGGTTCCGCAAGGTCGCGCAGCAGTTCCCCTTGCGGCGCGGCAGCCCGCTCGTGCACGCCACCTACGAGGCGGGCAAGCAGAGCCTGGTCGACTACGCGGCGGCCCACGGTTACCTCGAGGCCGACTTCACCCAGCACGAGATCCGCGTCGACCT
>Ga0075431_100000712_pt1 | contig 28698 bp, 22 predicted proteins | sample RhiMetdeltSRZDD5_FD_75297 | JGI IMG/M metagenome (GOLD analysis project Ga0075431, IMG submission 75297) | Populus rhizosphere microbial communities from Tennessee, USA - Rhizosphere MetaG P. deltoides SRZDD5 | ecosystem: Host-associated > Plants > Roots > Rhizosphere > Soil | place: USA... | reverse complement strand
CGAGACGACTTGCGGAGTCGATCCTTCGACGTCGTCGATGCGCGTGAGCGCGAGCTTGCGGACGAAGAGCTGCGGTGCGAAGGCCGGTTCTTTGGCGAACACGAGGTCGAGCGAAGCCTCGCCGCGATCGGTTTCGAGCACGATCGAGCGCGGGATGGCGAACGACTCGGTGCGCGACTCCGCGCCGACGACGTCGATGCGGATTGCGCCGTGGGCGGTGGTGCGGATGACGGCCGGCGTGCCGCTGAGCACAATGCGGCATCCCTCGGGTGCGCGAGCGGCGTCGATGCGGACATCGGTGTTCTTCGCGAGGCTCAGCGGATCGAGAGTGAGCGTGCCGGGATCGATGGCGCCGAGGCGCATCGCGTCCGTCGATCCGCGAAGCCCCGTGGCGCCGAGCTCGCGCAGATTCACGATCTCCGTCACCGCCTGCGGCCGCACCAGCTCGAACCCGACCTCTGAGACGACCAGTTGCAACTCCACATGCGTCTCGGGAACGCGAACGAAGAGCACGAGGCTGACCAGGACCGCCGCGGCGAAGAGCGCCGCGATTGGCCAACGCGGCGGTGGAGTCGTCTTTCGGCGGAGCTCGATCAGCTCAGCGATCCGTTGGATCGCTTCGAGCTCCTGGGCAGAAACGTCGCCGTCGGCGGCGCGAACCTTCTCCGCGAGCAACTCGCGCAGCCGGTCACTCGACAAACCACACCTCGCGACTCGCGGCGCCGCCATCGCGCAACGTCGCGCCGATCTCGATAACGTACTTTCCCGGCTGCGCGGGCCGATCGACCGGGATGCGAACGGCGCGACCGGCGGGATAGAACCCGCGCCGCAGCGGCTGCGCTGGCGCGACCTCCGTCCGCGTGACTCCGTTCACACGCGACACCGCGACGAACACCTCGGCCAGCTCACTGCCGGGAATGATCACCAGCTCGTAAGGCCGCGCGCCGCGCTCGCCGATCCGCACCGGAACGTAGATCGAGCCCGTGAACGCGACGACCCCGATGTCGCGCTGCGTCAACTTCAGCGCCGCGAGGACGTCGGTCGGCCAGCGATACGAGCTCACATTCCCGCGCTGCTGCCGATCCATCCGGTAGTACGTGCGCCGCTTGAGCGACTGCGCGCGCAGACGAATGCTGCCCGCCTGTTTCGCCCACTCGACGACCAGCGCGCCGCCGGTGGTGCCGAGCGTCTCGGGTAAGTCGAGCGTCCCGAACGACGCGACCACGAGCGGCGTGGACGAGACCTGCTGGACATACACCCCCTCGCACCGATCGACCCGCATGCGATACCCGAACGGATCCTCGCGCGAGACCTGCAGGTTGCGGTCGCAATGCTCGGCCCCCTGCCCGAGCGCGACGCGCGCGGCTAGGCACGCCATGACAAGCAGCGCGCGGAAGGAGGTCACGTCTAGGAGGACCCCCAGCGGGTGGTTCCCTACCCAGGCGATGGAGGGGGGTTGGGAGGGATGTTTGGTCGGGCAGGGGGGATTTGAACCCCCGACCACCTGAACCCCATTCAGGTACGCTACCAGGCTGCGCTACTGCCCGACTCGGCGTGGATGCTACCACGCACCAAGCCCCTAACGAATCGATGCCGGACGTATTCCGGGTCGTTGCTCGTGACTCGTTCCTCGTTGCTGGCGAGGATCGCCGCTTTTGCACGGAGCCGCCCCAGCAACGAGTCACGAGCAACGAGCAACGCCCGTCAAGGCATCGACGCGGCCCACAGGATCAGGTACTTCGTCACCTCGATGTTCTTCTGCGAGGGGACGATCGAGATCTCTTCGATCGATCGCGCCTTCGCCTGCAGGTCGTCGCGGAACGCGTGCAGCTCGCGGTCCCAGGCCTTTTGGATCTGCGCGATGTTCTCGAGGTAGTCGACTTCGCGCACGGACACGTCGGAGTCGGCGACTGCGATGGGGCGGCCGCTGGTGATGTTGTAGAGCGCCTGGCCCCAGGCCACGTTCACTTCCTTCTGCTCCGACCGCGAGTGCGTGTCGTCGTCGTCGAGCACGCGCTGCTCGCGCTCGGAGCGCTCGCGGAGCTGGTCGAGGCGGCGGCGGAACGTCGACTCGAGACGCTCCTGCTCGTCCTCGAGCTGGCGGTCCGCCTCTTCGATGCAGCGCTCGAGGAACGCCTCGCGCGTCTCGGCCGCATCGGAGTAGAAGCCGAACGCGGGGTTGTGGAAGATCTGCATCCGCGCGTTCTGCTCGAGGAATTGCTTGAATCCCTCCTGCGACTGCGACGCGTTTTGTACGAGCGCTTCCGGCGTCACGGCGATCTCGAGCCTGCGCTCGGGATCAGGAACGGCGCGGATGTCGAGCTTCTCCGCGTCGATCTGCGACGCCTCCTGCCAGATCACGCGTCCGTCGGTCGACGAGATCGGTGCGAGGTACGAGCGCACGGTCTGATGACGCATGCCGCTGCGCGACTCCACGTGCGTGATGATTCCTTCCGCGAGCACGAACGGGTGATAGTTCCCTTCGCCGCCGTAGACGTAGAGCTGCTCGAGCGTCTCGCCATCGCGAGGGCGAGGACGCGCGCGCGCCGCGGGAGTGGCCAGCGCGTCGCGCTCGCGCTCGACGGTCAGTCCGTGCGCGACCGGCACCGCGTCGAGCACGCGTCCCGGCACCATCGCTAGCGCGGCGGTCACGGCATCGCGGCGATCGGGCGGGAGAAGGAAGACGATCACGCCACCGCCGCCGGCACCGCAAGCTTTGCCGCCCCACGCACCAGCATTCGTCGCCGCTGTGATCGCAGCATCGACCTCGGGGGTGGAGATTCCGTCGATCAACGACTTGCGCGCTTCCCATTCATTGCGCAGCGCCGCGCCCGCGGCTTCGAAGTTGCCGGAATCGAGCGCGCGCTCCATCTCCACCGAAACCTCGGAGATACGAGCGAGTCCCTTGTCCACCTTCTTCTTCTTTTCGACCTGACGCTTGTACAGCTCCCAGTTGTTCGTGCCGGAAAAGTGCGCGATGCCGGTGTAGTGCAGCAGCATGTGCGCGGACAGATCGGGGAGAGACGTCTGCAGCGGATGCCGCGCCGGCTTGCCGGGATTGAGGTGCAGCGATCCGAGACCGCCGTAGACGGGCGGGTAGTAATCCTGAATGCCGGCGGGGAGGCCGAGGAGTCGCGTTTCGAGGTCGCGGACGAGGTTGATCAGATCTTCGCCGTCGATGGGCTGCTGAGCGATCTCGGAGAGCCCGCGCACGAGCGTGATCGCCAGCGCCGACGAACCGCCGAGTCCCGAGCCGCGCGGCGCGTCGGTGCGCGTGGTGATGCGGATGCCCCCGAGACGGAAATACTCGACCGCGCGATGCAGCAGCGCGACCTTCGGATCGTTCGACATCTCCTGCGGCGACTCGTACGTCTGCCGGTACTGCTGATCGGTCAGAAAGATCTCGATCGAGCCGTTGCCGACCTCAGAGACCTCGGACTCGGCGAAGTACGAGATCGCGACGTTGACGGTGCGCGAACCGGGATGGAAGAGGTAAAGCGGCCAGAGATCGAGAGTACCACCAGCGAAGTCGGCGCGCACCGGCGCCCGGACGATGACCTTGTTCATATGGGTAGGGCGGATTCTGCTAGAAGAGTGCCCGCTGTTGCACCTGTTTTTCCGCAACGTCCTGAGTCGCGTTGACCAGTTGCGGAAGAAGGCGCGCGACGTTCGCGCGGAAGCGCGTGAGGGACGCGCCGCGCAGCGGATCGGGCGTAATGGATTTGAGCGCCAGTGGATTCAGCCACTTGCCGTTTTCAGAGACGCGATAGTCGAGGTGCGGTCCTGTCGCGAGACCGGTCATCCCGACGTAGCCGATCACGTCGCCCTGCGTCACCCTCGTGCCTTTCTTGAGGCCTTTCTTGAAGCGCGAGAGGTGCAGGTAGCAGGTGTCGTACTTCGACGAATGCCGGACGCGGATGAAGTTTCCTTCGCCCGGCTTGTAGCGCGCTTCGACGACGACGCCGTCCGCGGTGGTCATGACCGGAGTGCCGATCGGCGCGCCGTAGTCGATGCCGTAATGCGGGCGGAAGTACTTGAGGACGGGATGAAAGCGTTTCTTCGTGAAGCCAGAGGTCACACGAGTGAACTGCAGCGGCGCCTTGAGGAACTGCTTGCGGAGCGGCGTACCGGCCGTACCGTAATAGCCCGCGCGTCCGTCCGGCTGCTCGTGACGGAATGCCTCGTACGTGTTGCCGCGATTCGTGAAGCGCGCCGCGACGATGGGACCGTAGCCGATCAGCTCCGCGCCCGCGTACTGCTTCTTCACGACGAGCGTGAACGAATCGCCTTTGCGCAATTCGAAGAAGTCGATGTCCCATTGGAAGACGTCGACGAGTTGTTGCACGAGCTGCGGTCCTTCGCCCTGCTGGCGGAGTGCCTCGTAGAGCGAGCGATCGATGGAGGCGGAGATCGTCGCGTCGATCTCGCGGATCACAGCCTGCTGCGTCGTGACCTCGAAAGCGTTGCCGTTGCGCACGGCGCCGACTTCGCCCCAGCCCGTGATCTTCATCTGCACCGCATCGACGGTGCCGGTTTGGTCGTAGTGGAAGCGAATGAGTTGACCCGGACGCAGGCGGCGAACGTCGATCGACTTGCCGAGCTCCATCGCCAGCAGAGCGCTCTCGCCGCGCGAGAGGCCGCCGGCGGTGAGGAGCTTGTCGAGCGTGTCGTTCTTCTCGACGGTGAGGATCAGCGAATGTTCGGGAAGGTCGGCGCGGAAGGGATGCTTCAGTTCCGCGTAGCGGAGCTGCGGCGGCGGGACGAGCGACGCCTGTATGGGGCCACCGAGCTCCGGCTGCGCGCGGACGGCAGCGAGGAACAACGGAATGGCAATCGGGAGCGCCAGTGCCACGTAAGCTCGCGGCCGCTTGATCACCCCACCCAGACGTCCACCTAAGGCGCGAGATCTCTTCATTAGCGATGCGTGACAGGAACCGGGGAACCGAACTGCGCTTCGGGACGGGATGGTAACAGATCAGGGCGCAGGGGGCAGAGCGCAGAGGGCAGTAGCAACCCCGGTTCTCCTGCGCCCTGCCCTCTGCGCCCTGCGCTCTACTTCGCCGGCGGCTCGAACGTCAGCGTCTCTTTCGCCGCCTTCGGCGCTTCCTGCGCGTCGGCGCGGCGGTACTTCGGCGGAATCACGAACAGCGTTGCGTCGGGCGCGGTCTCGCGGATCGACGTCACCCACATCTCGCGCACGATCGTACGTGTGGTCGGAACCTGAAGCTCGGAGCGAGTCGGCGGGAGATCCGCGGCAGTGCGCGTGGTGACGGTCTGACGCAGCGGAAATCCCTTGAGCTGCGTCGCCTCGACGTCGAGCATCCGGTCGATCTCCACATTGCCGGTGCGCATTCCTGAAAGAACCGACGACGTTGCGGCGGCCGCGAACTCCGGCGTCGCCCACGTGTCGACTTCCGTGCGCACATGCTGCTTGAGCGGGATCGTCTTCACCGTGACACTGATGTCGTACGTGATCGTCAGGCGCGTGTGCTCGGTCGCGTGGCCGGCGATGATCGGCCGGTCGTCGCGCTTCTCCATGATCGACTTGAGGTTGGTGATGCGGATGTTGCTCGCTCCCAGCGCCGTCGCGACCGAAGCGGTATTCACCTCGGTGTACCACTCCTTGATCGGGTCGACGAACACGAGCTTGCGCGAGCCGTCCGTCGAGACGACGTACGTTCCCGGGGGATAGAGAGTGCCGCCGAGGAAGTCGATCCGTGTGCGGTCTCCGTCGATGACCGCCCGGGCGACGAGGTCGCTGGTGGGCTCCACAGCGTCGGCGGTGGTGTTCTTCTGCACGAAATCGTACTGAATGGCGGCGGATGACGAGACTGCAACGAAGACGAGCGCTGCCGTAACCAGTAGTGTTTTCATAGAGAACCTCGGGCTTTCGCCGTCGAGTATACGAGCCCGGAAACAGTATGGCATATCGACATATTGTTATTGTATAGTTCGTCGCATGCGCACCAGGCTGATTCCGTGGCTCTTGTTCGTCGCGCTTGTCTTCACTGTTGCTTTCGCAGCTCCGATCTCGCAAGCGCAGCAAGTCTTCGATGTCGTCGTTTCCGGCCGCGACGTTTTCGGTGGGTGCTTCATTATCCCGTTCAGTCAGGCGGTGGTGCAGTGGTACGACCCGGATCGAACCGACTATGACGACGTGGCGATGATCGCCTCGGCCGACGGCCGCCGCGTGCTCGCGTTGCTGTTCGAGAGTCCGTTGCGCATCGTGGAGATCCGGCCGGACGGCACGCAGCTGCCGTTCTACAGCGGCGCGCCGTCAGCGTACGGGATGAGCATGTCGATCGCGAGCAACGGGACGGTGTTCGTGGCGACGGGAGGTCCGTCGCCGGAGCTATTGAGAATCTCGGCGGTCGGTACGCTCGAAGCGACGTATCCGCTGACGACGTCCAACATCGCGGTAGGGGCGGACGGTTGCACGATCTACTACCGCACCGGTGCGAACGACATCGGCCGCATCAACGGGTGCACGGGCGCAGCCCTGCCGGACTTCACTGCACTGACCTTGATCAACGATTTCGAAGTGCTCTCCGACGGGCAGGTGCTCGTCTCCTCCGGCACGCAAGTCGCCTTGTACAACGCGTCGGGTGCATTCGTGCGCGTCGTCGCCGATCTCCACTCGTACGGCCTCGGTGATCGCGAAGCGGATGCGATCACGGTTCACGGCGGCGTGCTCTTCATCGCCGCCGTAGACAGATGCTCGGCTGCGAACAGTCTGCTGCTGCGCGTGGCGTTTTCGGATGGCTCGGAAATCTCGCGCGCAGCGCTGGCGATGACGTCCGCGTATGCGATCGTCGTCAACAATGCGGCGCTCGCGATCCCGACTCTCGGTGAGGTCGCGTTCGCGCAGCTCGTGTTTGCGCTCGCGGCAGGTGGCGCCCTCATGCTGAAGCTCCGCTGAGCTCGTAGAAATATCGATACTTCCCCCGCGGTTGGCGAGCCCATGTCCATCAGGAGAGCCATCGCCACAGCGCTCTGCGCGGCCGCTGTAGTCGTTCCGGCGCAGGCCGCGTCCCTCGAGCAAGTCATCAAGAAGGTCCAGGAGCAGCAGAAGAAGACGATGACTCTGCAGGCCAGCTTCCGTCAGGAGAAAGAGCTCGCGCTGCTCGCGAAGCCCGAGGTCTCGACTGGGACGTTCACCTACTCGCGGCCGAGCAACGTCCTCTGGACGTACGACGCGCCGAAGCGCGTGCAGATGGTCATCGCCGGCGGCATGATGACGACGTACTACCCCGAGCTCCTGAAGGCCGAGCGCATCGACGTCAGGCGCTTCGAGGATCGCATCTTCAAATACATGGGCGCGACCGGCGCCATCGACGAGCTCGCGCGCTACTTCGACTTCACCTTCACCGACTCGAAGGCGAAGTCGGTGTACGTGCTCGACCTCACGCCGAAGACCAAAGCCGTGTCGAAGCGCGTGCAGCGCATCAAGCTCTGGATCGACAAGACCACGTACCTCACGAACAAGATCGAGTACGTCGAAGGCGACGGCGACATCACCCGCTACGAGTTCACCGGCATCCGGATCAACGAGCCGATCCCCGCAAGCCGCTTCGCCCTCACCCTTCCGTCGAACGTGAAGGTCGAGCAGATGAAGATCCAGTGATGTACCGAGTGCTGAGTGCTGAGTGCTGAGTGCTGAGTCGCGACTGAGCTTCGAGCTCCTGCATCACGACGGAGCCGCGCGTCGGGGACGGATCCACACCCATCATGGCGTGATCGAAACGCCGGTCTTCATGCCGGTGGGCACTCGCGCGTCCGTCAAGAGCCTGACGACGGATCAACTCAAGCGACTCGGCTCGAATCACTCAGCACTCAGCACCCAGCACTCAGCACTCAGCGGCCCCACAGGGCCCCAGATCATCCTCAACAACACCTACCACCTGATGCTGAGACCCGGCGTCGACCTGGTCGAGAAGCTCGGCGGCGTCCACAAATTCATGGGCTGGGACCGCGCGGTGCTGACCGACTCCGGCGGCTTTCAGCTCTTCTCACTCGCGTCGATCCGCAAGATCCGCGAAGAAGGCGTCGAGTTCCGCAGCCACATCGACGGCTCGCCGTACTTCCTCACGCCGGAGCTTTCGGTCCAGATCCAAACGCGCATGGGCGTCGACATCGCCATGGCCTTCGACGAATGTCCGGCGTACGGCATCTCGCACGCGGAGGTCGAGAAGTCGATGCTGCTGACGCACCGGTGGGCGAAGCGCTCGCTCTCCGCGCGCAGCACCTCCGCGCTCTTCGGCATCGTCCAGGGCGGCGTGCACCTCGATCTGCGGAAGAGAAGCGTCGAGGAGATCGCGTCACTTGATTTCGACGGAATCGCCATCGGCGGCGTCTCCGTCGGCGAGCCCAAAGAAGAGATGTTCGCGATCGTTGACTACACCGCGCCGCTGCTGCCGGCGGACAAGCCGCGGTATCTCATGGGCGTGGGAACGCCCGAAGACCTCGTGAACGGCGTGGCCGCGGGGATCGACATGTTCGACTGCGTAATGCCGACCCGCAACGCCCGCAACGGCTCTCTTTTCACGAGCTTCGGGAAGATCCACATCAAGAACGCGAAGTACGCGGCGGACGAGCGGCCGCTCGATCCGAACTGCGGCTGCGTCACCTGCACGACCGTTTCCCGGGCCTATCTGCGGCACCTCTACGCCAACGATGAGATTGCCGCAAGCGTTTACAACACCATCCACAACCTTTCCTTCTACCTTGACTTGATGGGTGCGATCCGGCAGGCTATCGCGTCCAACTCGTTTCACTCCTTCCGCGAAGGGTTCCTGTCGCGGCTTTCGAGCGAAGAATCAATATGAATGCGATAGCTCTGCTTCAGAGTTCCGGCGGCGCGGCGGCGTTCGCCAATTTCTTGCCGATCATTGCCATCGGCCTCGTTTTTTACTTTCTCGTCATCGCCCCGGCGAACAAGCAGCGGAAAAAGCAGCAGGAAATGCTTGGCACGCTGAAGAAGGGCGATCGCGTACTTACGACCGGCGGGATTTACGGGACGATTCAGGGTGTTGAGCCCGACGCCGTCTACCTCAAAATCGCCGAAAACGTGAAAGTCAAGGTAGCGCGCTCTGCGATCTCCGGTGTCGTGACCGGGGAGTCCGAGTCGCAGTAGCTGGTCCCTGGGAGGATCCTTTGAACAGAAACGTCATCTGGAAAATCGTGTTGATCCTCGCGGTGCTGGTGGTGTTCACGGTCGCCATCATCCCGACGAAGAGCAACCCCGAGCCTCTCAAGCGGGGCCTCGACCTGAAGGGCGGCATTCACCTGGTCATGAAGGTGAATGTGAACGAGGCCTCGCGCCTCGAAGTCGATCAGGCCATGAACTCCCTCAAGCAGCAGGCAACGGCGCAGAGCATCCCCTCGCCGGTGACGCGCCGCATCAGCGACTCGGCCTTCCTGGCCACGCTGCCGGCGGGTGTCAGCTCTGCTCCGTACGAGCGAATCGCCGGTGACTTCCTGCCGTCGTTCTCGGTCACCCGCGTCGGCAACGATCTGCGCTTCACGATGAAGTCGCTGGCGTTGAAGGAACTGCAGCGCGACACGGTCGATCAGGCCAAGGAAGCGATCGACCGCCGCGTCAACGCCCTCGGCGTGACCGAGCCGATCATCGTTCCCGAGGGTGAGGATCGCATCGTCATCCAGCTCCCGGGTGTCGACGATCCGGCCCGCGTGAAAGACATCATCAAGACCACGGCGCAGCTCCAGTTCCGGCTCGTCGAGGGCGGCAGAGGTCCGACGGCCGAGGCGCTTTACAACTCGCTGCCGGCGAACCTTCGCGACGAAGTCGACATCCTCCCGATCGACCGTGAGGACGAGATGGGCCGGGTCACCGGCGTCGAGTACATCGCGGTGCGGAAGAACGTCCCGGTCAGCGGCCGCGATCTGAAGAACGCTCGCGTGCAGAAGGGCCGTGTCGGCGAGCCGGTCATCGGCTTCTCGCTCACGCCCGAAGGCGCGCCGAAGTTCGCGGCGCTCACGGGAGCGAACGTCAACCGTCAGCTCGCGATCGTGCTCGACAACAAAGTCGTTTCCGCGCCGGTCATCAACAACCGCATCGACAACGACGGCGTGATCGAAGGCAGCTTCACGCAGCAGCAGGCGGCGGACCTTTCGCTGATCCTGCGCAGCGGCTCGCTCCCGGCGTCGCTGACGACGCTCGAAGAGCGCACCGTCGGGCCTTCGCTCGGCCGCGACTCGATCCGCCAGGGCTTCATGGCCTCGGCGATCGGATTCGCGCTGCTCGTGCTCGCGATCATCGCCTACTACAAAGGCGCCGGCGTCAACGCGATTCTCGCGCTGCTGCTGAACCTCGTCATCCTGCTCGGCATGATGGCCTACTTCAAGGCCACGCTGACGCTGCCCGGCATCGCCGGCATCATCCTCACCCTCGGCATGGCCGTGGACTCGAACGTGCTCGTCTTCGAGCGCATCCGCGAGGAGATGCGCGAAGGCAAGACCGTGCGCGCGTCGATCGAGCAGGGCTTCTCCCGCGCGTTCGCTACGGTCATCGACACCCACCTGACCACGATCATCTCGGCGCTGTTCCTCTTCCAGTTCGGCACCGGCCCGATCAAGGGCTTCGCCGTGACCCTGCTGATCGGTCTCGCCGCGTCGGTCTTCACGGCCTTCTTCGTGTCGCGAATGATCTTCGACATCGTCTACAAGCCGACCGATCGGCCGAAAGAGCTCAGCATCTGAGGCCCTGAGGACACCACCATGCGAATTTTCGATAACCCGAATTACGACTTCATCAAGTACCGCTGGCATGCGGTGATCTTCTCGCTGATCCTGATCGGCGTCGGCGCGGCCGTGTTCATCACCCGCGGCGTCAACCTCGGCGTCGACTTCGCCGGCGGCGCGAACATCGTCCTGAAGTTCAAGGAGCCGGTGCCGCTCGGCGAGCTTCGCGCGAAGCTCCCGGTCGCGACGATCCAGCAGTACGACAACGCCGACAAGAACTCGGTGCTGATCCGCCTTCCGCAGCAGAAAACCGAAGGGGACTACGCCGGCGCGATCGTCGAGCAGCTGCACACGGATCTGAACCCGGGCGCGGCGCAGAAGCACGATCTCAACTACCACGGCAGCGATAAGTTGGCGAACCTGCTGATCCAGGCTGACCCGGAAAAGCGCGGCTCCAACCCCGCCGCGATCGCGCACTACAAAACGATCGCGAAGGGCATCATCGACAAGCGCTCCGAGCTCGGCATCTTCACGTCGATGAATCAGGTCACGTCCGCTCCGGGCGTCAACACCACGATCGCCGGCGTGCTCAATCAGCAGACCTCCCTCGGCCGCTTCAACGTGCTCAATCAGGAGACCGTCGGACCGCAGGTCGGCGGGCAGCTCCAGAAAAAAGCGCTGTGGGCGATCATCCTTTCGTCGCTGGCGATGGGCGCGTACATCTGGATCCGCTTCGACATCGGCTTCGGCGTGTCGGCGATCGTCTGCATCATCCACGACGTGCTGATCGCGATGACGTTCCTGCTCTTGCTGAACCTCGAGCTCTCGCTGAACGTCGTCGCCGCTTTGCTGACCATCGTCGGTTACTCGATCAACGACACGGTCGTGCTGTACGACCGCGTGCGCGAGAACAAGCGCAAGATCAAGAAGCCGATGTCGCTGGCCGATCACCTCAATCTGGCGATGAACCAGACCCTTTCGCGCACGATCCTCACCGCGGGCACAGTGTTCCTCGTCCTCGTGGCGATGCTCGCATTCGGCGGTGAAGTGATCCGCAGCTTCGCCTGGATCCTGACCATCGGCGTCATCAGCGGTACGTACTCCACGCTGCTGATCGTCCCGGCCGTCGCCGTGGCGTGGGACAACTTCGCGTCCAAACGCCGCCCGTCCTCGTCCAGCGCGCGCGTGGAAGCGCCGCGCGAAGAGCCGACGCGCAAGCGCAGGGCGAGCTGACACAGACTCATTTTCGAATCTCATAACGCGGCGGGCTCTGGCCCGCCGCGTTTCTTTTTACGCCACGTCGAGAATCACGGCTGCGGGTGATATCGCCCGCGCCCGTCTCACGTTTCGCCATGCTATAGACTCCGCCCGCAGGAGAACGCATGGCCGACAACAACCGCGACGACGCCCTCGACTACCACTCCAGCGGCAGACCTGGAAAGATCGAGGTCGTCCCGACCAAGCCCACGGCCACGCAGCGCGACCTCTCGCTCGCCTACACGCCCGGTGTCGCCATCCCGTGCCTCGAGATCGCGGCCGATCCGGCTGCCGCGTACAAGTACACCGCCAAGGGCAACCTCGTCGCCGTCATCAGCAACGGCACCGCCGTCCTCGGACTCGGCGACATCGGCGCGCTGGCCGGCAAGCCGGTGATGGAAGGAAAGGGCGTCCTCTTCAAGAGGTTCGCAGACATCGACGTGTTCGACATCGAAGTCGACACGCATGACACCGAGGAGTTCATCCGCTGCGTGAAGCTGCTCGAGCCGACGTTCGGCGGCATCAACCTCGAAGACATCGCCGCGCCGGCGTGCTTCGAGATCGAAGAGCGTCTGAAGAAGGAGATGAAGATCCCCGTCTTCCACGACGATCAGCACGGCACCGCGATCATCTCCGCGGCCGCGCTCGTGAACGCACTCGAGGTCGCGGGCAAGAAGATCGAAGACGTGACGGTGGTGATCTCCGGCGCCGGCGCCGCGGCGATGGCCTGCCTGCGTCTCTACATCAAGCTCGGCCTGCGCAAAGAGAACGTCCTCCTCGTCGACCGCCACGGCGTGATCCACAAAGGCCGCAAGGAAGACATGACGTCGTACAAGGAGGAGTTCGCGGCGGACACCGATCGGCGCACGCTCATGGACGCGTTCCGCGACGCGGACGTGTTCATCGGCCTCTCCGCGGGCGGCATCGTGTCGCAGGACATGGTCCGCGCGATGGCGAAGAACCCAATCGTTTTTGCGATGGCGAACCCGAATCCGGAAATCGGCTACGACGAAGCCGTTGCCGCGCGCGCGGACGTGATCATGGCCACGGGCCGCAGCGATTTCCCGAACCAGGTCAACAACGTCCTTGGATTTCCGTTCATCTTCCGCGGCGCGCTCGACTGCCGAGCCACGACCATCAACGACGAGATGAAGCTCGCCGCGTCGCACGCGCTCGCGCAACTGGCGAAGGAAGACGTTCCGGACGCCGTCCTCCGCGCGTACGGGAAGGATCGCCTGTCGTTCGGACGCGAATACCTCATCCCGAAGCCGTTCGACTACCGCGTGCTGCTCAACGTGCCGGTGGAAGTCGCGCGCGCGGCCGCGGAGACGGGCGTCGCGCAGCAGCCGATCGAAGATTACGGCGAGTATCGCCGCCGCCTCGAGAACATGCTCGGCCGCTCGCGCGGTCTGATGCACGATCTCTACGGGCGTGCGCGGCAGAATCCGAAGCGCATCGTGTTCCCGGAAGGGGAGCAGGAGAAGATCATCCGCGCGGCGAAGATCCTCATCGACGAGAAGCTCGCGAAGCCGATCGTCCTCGGCCGTCGCGGTGAGGTGAACGCGCTCCTCGACAAGTACCACATCGATCGGACGAAGCTCACGCACATCGACATCAGCGACTGCGAGCAGCGCGATCTGTACGTGGAACGCTTTCACGAGCTGCGGCGCCGCCAGGGTGTGACGATCGCCGACTCGCGCCGTTTTCTCGCCAGCCGCAACTACTTCGCGATGATGATGCTCGACGCGGGTGACGCCGATGGCGTCATCGCCGGCCTCGGCTCGTACTATCCCACGACCATCCGTCCCGCGCTGCAGATCGTTCGTCCGCGCGCGGGCGTGAAGCACGTCTCCGGCGCATACCTGTTGATGTTCAAGAACCGCATGTTCGTGCTCGCGGATACGACGGTGAACATCGATCCCGACAGCGAGACGCTCGCGGAGATCGCGGAGCAGACCGCCGAAACGGCGAAGCGCTTCAACCTCGAGCCGCGCGTGGCCATGATCTCCTTCTCGAACTTCGGGTCCACGAAGCATCCGGACGCGGAGAAGGTCGCCGAGGCGGTGCAGATCCTCAAGAAACGACGTCCCGATCTGATCGTCGAAGGCGAGATGCAGGCCGACACCGCGGTCGTGCCGGAGATCGCGCAGGAGGACTACGCGTGGAGCGCGATTCAGGGCAACGCGAACGTGCTGGTATTCCCGAGTCTCGATTCCGCGAACGCCGCGTACAAGCTGCTGTGGCGCCTCGCGGGCGCGGAAGTGATCGGCCCGATCCTGCAGGGCTTGTCGAAGCCGGTGCACGTCCTCCAGCGCGGCGTCGATGTGAATGACATCGTGAACATGGCCGTGATCGGCGTGCTGGACGCGCAGGACCTCGAGACGCAGTAGCGGTTGTCAGTTGGCGGCTGGCGGGAGACCGCTGCCGCTCGTTCTACCGTCAATCGGCAACGGCGGCGGAGGCATACAGCTCTTCACCAGCGCGCTCAACGCCCCGATGTCGAAAGGCTTCGGCAGGAATGCGCAGATGCCCGCGTTCACCGCGACGGCCACATCGGGATCGCGGTTCGCGCTGACGACGATCACCGGGATGCGGCTGAGGTCGGGGTCATGCTGGCGCTCGCGCAGGACGTCCCATCCCGACAGCACCGGCATCATCAGATCGAGCACGACGACGTCGGGATGCTGATCGCGCATGAGGTCGAGCGCCTCGCGTCCGTTGGGGGCCTCGTAGAACGAGTAGCCATCACGCCGGAGCGCCGCGACGATCATCCGCCGGATGCTGGGATCATCGTCCACCACTAGGACGGAAAACGTACGGATTTCCGTTGCCACTGCGTTGGAATTATGCCCGATGTGACTCGTTACGGCGCACGAAATGAAGATCGCGGTTGCGATGTCCGGCGGAGTCGATTCTTCGACTGCCGCATATCTGCTGAAGGCGCAGGGACACGACGTCATCGGACTGTCGATGCAGATGTATGACAACCTCAGCCGTGCGGCGGACACGACCTACGGCGGATGTTGCACGATCGACGATCTTGCGGACGCGCGTCGCGTCGCGTGGCGACTGGAGATCCCGCACTTCACGTTGAACCTCGAGGCGAACTTCCATGAGAAGGTCATCACGCCATTCGTGCAGGGCTACCTCTCCGGCACGACGCCGAGCCCTTGTGTCCTGTGCAACACGCACGTGAAGTTCGACCTCTTCCATCGCAAGGCCATCGCCATCGGCGCGGAGAAGATCGCCACCGGTCATTACGCGCGCATCACGAAGAACGGCGATCGTTTCGAGCTGCGCAAGGCGCTCGATCTCGCGAAGGATCAGTCGTACTTCCTCTTCGAGCTCTCGCAGGAGCAGTTGGCCGAGGCTTTGTTTCCGCTCGGGGATTTGACGAAGCCGGAGGTGCGCGACATCGCCGAAGAGGCGGGGCTGTCGGTCGCGCGCAAGAAGGAGTCGTACGAGATCTGCTTCGTGCCGGAGGCGGACGGATACGCGAAGATCGTCGAGCGCGAGTCGGGCATTCCGCGCGGAGAAGCAGCGGGCGAGATCGTCGACATGGACGGGAACGTGATCGGCACGCACGACGCGTACTACGGCTTCACGATCGGTCAGCGCCGCGGCCTCGACCTCGGCGGCAGCGCTGAGCGCACGTACGTGGTCGACGTGAATCCGTTCACGAAGCGCGTCGTGGTCGGGCCGGCGTCGACGCTGGAGAAGTCGGAGCTGATCGCGGAGCGCGTGCATTGGATCGCGGGCGAGCCGCCCGTCGGACCGATCGAGGTGCAGGCGCGCGTGCGCTCGCGCATGGCCGACGTTGCCGCAACAGTGACGCCGCTCGAAGATGACCGCGCTCGCGTGACGTTCGCGCACAAGCTCCGCGCCGTGGCGCCCGGGCAGGCGGTCGTCTTCTACCAGAACGATCTCTGTCTCGGCGGCGGCTGGATCACGAGGTAAGATTCCTCCCCTACAGATAGGAGGATTTCCATGGCGAATCGTGTGGCCACGATCCTCGTGTCATCTTTCTCCTGGTCGGTGTTCTCGGATTCATCCAGCCCCACGCGCTGGGCGCGCATCTCTCGAACTACCACAACGTCATCCACCTCGTCAGCGGTGCGGTGTCGTTGTGGCTCGGATTGAAGGGCACGGCGGCAGCCGCGAGAAACTTCTGCATCAGCTTCGGCGCGGTCTATCTGCTCCTCGGCCTGGTGGGTTTCTTCCGCGGTGAAGGGGCCGAGCGGATTCTCGCCGTCATCCCCGGCAAGCTCGAGCTCGGGACCGTGGACCACGTGATCCACGTGCTCTTCGGAGCTCTGTATCTGATCGCGGGATTCATGACGAAGGCAGCGGTCGATCGTCGCGAGCGAGGGTAGGTCCCATCTGTCATCCTGAAGCCGCGTAGACGGCGAAGGACCCCCGTCGCGCTTGGCAGGAGGTCCTTCGCCGCGCTGCGCCGGCTCAGGATGACAGTCTTCACTCCACCGTCACGCTCTTCGCGAGATTCCTCGGCTGATCCACGTCGCATCCTCTGCGCAGCGCGATGTAGTACGCGAGCAGTTGCGTCGGGACGACCGTCAGGATCGGCTGCAGAGGCTCGATCGCCCACGGCACTTCGATGAAGTCGTCGGCGAGTTTCTGAATCTCCTCGTCGAATTCGTCGCAAACGACCAGCAGCTTCCCGTCGCGCGCTTTCACTTCCTGCAGGTTCGAGACGACCTTGTCGTACACCGGCGTGTGCGTGGCGATGGCAACGACGGGCATGTTCTCGTCGATGAGCGCGATCGGCCCGTGTTTCATCTCGCCCGCGGGATAGCCCTCGGCGTGGATGTACGAGATCTCCTTGAGCTTGAGCGCGCCCTCGAGCGCGATCGGGTAATGCACGCCGCGTCCGAGGAAGAGGAAGTCCTGCGCGGTGTGCCACTTGTTGGCGAGCTGCTGGATCTTCTTCTCCTGCGTCTTCAGCAGATGCTCGATCTTGTGCGGGATCGTCGACAGCTCGTGCATCGCGTAGCGAATGTCGTCACGGTCGTCGCCGCGCAACTGACGGATGTACAGCGACAGCAGATAGAACGCGGTGAGCTGCGTCGTGAACGCCTTCGTCGACGCGACGCCGATCTCCGGTCCGGCGTTCGTGTAGATCGTGCCGTCGGACATGCGCGTCGCGGCCGCGCCGATCACGTTGCAGATCGAGATCAGCCGCGCGCCTTTCGCCTTCGCCTCCTGCATCGCCGCGATCGTGTCCGCGGTCTCGCCGGACTGCGTGACTCCGATGACCAGCGTCGACGCGTCGATGATCGGATCGCGGTAGCGATACTCGGAACCGTAGTCGACCTCCACCGGGATCCGCGCCGCATTCTCGAGCACGAACTTCCCGACCAGTGCCGAGTGCCACGACGTGCCGCACGCGACGATGTGGATCTTCGTGAACTTCGCCCACTCCTCGGCCGTGAACTGGAGGTCGTTGAAATAGACCTCGCCCGACTCCTCGAACATGCGCCCGTTGAACGTGTCCCGCACCGCACGCGGCTGCTCGTGGATCTCCTTGAGCATGTAGTGCCGATAGCCTTCCTTCTCGGCCATCACCGCGTCCCACAGGATCTTCTTCGGCTCGCGCTCGACCTTCTTGTCATCGCGGGCGAAGACGTCGACGTGCTGGTCGTTCGCAACCGCGTATTCGCCGTCCTCGAGGTAGATGATGTTGCGCGTGTAGGCGAGCAGCGGCGCTACGTCCGAGGCGACGAGGTTCTCGCCTTCGCCGAGACCGATGACCAGCGGCGGACCGTGCTTCGCGGCGATGATCGTCCCCGGCTCGTCGCCCGCGATCATCACCAGCGCGTAATGCCCCTCGAGCTCCTTCAGCGTTTTCTTCACCGCTTCGACGAATGAAGTGCCGTCCTTGCGATGCTCCTCGATCAGGTGCGCGACGACTTCCGTGTCGGTCTCGCTCTTGAACTCGTGGCCCTGCGCCTTCAGCCGCTGCTTGAGCGGGAGGAAGTTCTCGATGATGCCGTTGTGGATGACGACGACGTTGCCGGTGCAGTCGCGATGCGGATGGGCGTTGTTCTCGTTCGGCTTGCCGTGCGTGGCCCAGCGGGTGTGGCCCATGCCGAACGTGCCGAGCAGCTCTCTCTCGGACAGTTTTCCTTCGAGGTTCGAAAGTTTCCCCTCGGCGCGCACGACGTCAACGCCCTTGCCGTTGACGACGGCGACGCCGGCGCTGTCGTATCCGCGGTATTCGAGCTTCTTCAGCCCTCCGATGAGAACCGGCACGACCTCGCGCGTGCCGACATAACCGATGATTCCACACATGCTGTTCGTTCCCCGTCCGTTAGAATCCGCGCCAGTGAGAAAGTTCCTGGCGGTTCTTGCGTTCGTCGTCCTCGCCTGTGGCAAACGCGGTGACCCGCGCCCGCCCATTCCCGTGATTCCCGCGGCGACGAGCGACCTCGTTGTAACACAGCGTGCCGACCGGGTGCTCTTGTCATGGAGCTACCCGGCGCTGACGACGGCCGGAAAAAATCTGACCGAGATCCGGCGCATCTCCGTTTACCGCTATGAAGAACATCTCCCCGCCGCGCCGGGCGACTCGAGAATTCCGGCCGTGCCGCAGGCGCAATTCATGAAGCTCAGCACGCGGATCGACAGCATAGAGAAGGCCAACCTGGCCGCCGCGACCACAGGCGCGCGTTTGCTGTTCACGGACACGCCTCCGTTCCGCTCGTCGGACGGACGGCCCGTGCGCCTCACGTATGCGGTGGTGACCGAGGGAGCGACGGCGCGCAGTCAACCGTCGAACCTCGCGGTGATCGTGCCGCTTCCTGTCGCGATTCCGCCGACGGGACTCACGGCGACGGCGAAACCCGAAGGCGTCACGCTGACGTGGACCAGGCCGGAGCAAGCGGTCAGCAGCCTCGGTGCGCCGATCGTGAGCGGCTACAACATCTATCGCAGTGCCCCAGGCTCGGCTCCGGGTGAGCTCGACGTCGCGATCAACACCGCACCGGTAACGGCGACGACGTACACTGACGCGCCCGCGTACGGCGAGCACGAATACCGCGTCGCGGCCGTCGCAGCGGTTGGTCCGCCGCTCGTGCAGAGCGACCTCTCCGCGCCTGCGAAGGTGACCTTCCGCGATCTCGTCCCGCCACCCGCGCCGGCCACCGTGACGGCGCTCCTCGAAACGAAGGTGGTGCGCTTGTTGTGGGACGCGGTCGAGGCACCCGATCTCTCCGGCTACAACGTCTACCGCATCGAGGGTCCGTACCGTCTCAAGCTCACGCCCTCGCCGCTGAAGGAATCGAACTTCCTCGACATCTCCATCGACATCGGCATCGGCTACTACTACGAGGTGACGGCCGTCGACGCGAGCGGAAACGAGAGCAAGCCGGCGAAGACGGAGACGGTGATCGTGCCGAAGACGCCTTAGATTTGGAGTGCGGAGGCAGCGCCTCCGCTTTCAAATGCGCGCGAATAGGAAAGCGGAGGCGCTGCCTCCGCACTCCAAATTACAGCAGCGCCCGCAACTTCTCCGGATCGCTGGTCGGTTCCTCGCACGCGTAGCCGATGCACACATACGCGAGCGCGCGATCCGCGGGTCGGTTTTCCATCAGCGGCAGATCCGATGACTGCGTGCCCGCGACGAGCACGCGGTGCGGGATGTACGTTTCGCCAATGACGCGACGCAGCGCGGACGCGTCGCCGGTGAGGGCGATCTCCTTCGGCTGTCCGGCGCGCCATTCCGCGGCGCTCAGCAGGAATCCGAAGCCGGACGGATAGCGCTCCATCAGCGGCCACGTCGACTCGAGCGCCTCGGTCGCGACGCGCGCGTACTCCGCGTTGCCGAACAGCAGCGCATGGCGCAGCAGGACGTCGCACGCGACTGACGTTCCGCCGGGCGTGGCGTTGTCGAACAAGTCCTTCGGCCGCGTGATCAGTTTCTCGTGATCGATCGGCGTGTCGTAGAAACCTCCGTGCTCCTCGTCGCGGAAGCGCTCCAGCATCTGGTCGACCAGACCGCGCGCGACGTCGAGGTAGCGTCGCTCGGTCGTCGCCTCGTACGCGAGCGTCAGTCCCCAGGCGACGCCGGAGTAATCCTCGAGCAGGCCCGGGATCTTCGCGTGCCGCGTCAATTTACCGTCTACGATTCTCGTTAATAAAAAGTCGGCATTTTTGCGTACGATATCTTCGTAGCGATTGAACGCGACGCACGCTTCTGCGAACGCGGCCAGCATCCATCCGTTCCAACCCGCGAGCATCTTCTCGTCGCGCGCCGGCCAGACGCGCTTCGCGCGCACGCCGTACAACTTGCACTTGCCCCGCGCGATGAGCTCTGCGTGCTCGGGTGACGGCTCGCGAGGCACGTTCAGAATGTTGTGTCCTTCCCAGTTCCCGCGCTCGGTGATGTCGAAGATTCCGCAGAAGGTCCGCCCTTCGTCCGCGCCGAGGATCTCCATCACCTCCGCGCGCGTCCAGACGTAGAACTTCCCTTCCTCGCCTTCCGAGTCGGCGTCGAACGTCGCGTAGAACGCGCCCTCGGGCGACGTCATCTCGCGCTGCACGAATCCGAGGATCTCGTTTGCGATCTGCGCGAACAGCGGCTCCTTCGTCCACTGCCACGCGCGCGTGTAGAGACGCGCGAGCAGCGCGTTGTCGTAGAGCATCTTCTCGAAGTGCGGCACGAGCCAGCGCGCGTCGACGGAGTAACGGTGAAAGCCGCCGCCGACCTGGTCGTACATCCCGCCGCGCGCCATCTTCGTGAGCGTGTGCACGACGATCTCGCGCAGATGCGAGTCGTTGTTGCGATCCGCAACCTGCATCAGAAACTCGAGCGACATCGACGGCGGAAACTTCGGCGCGCCGCCGAAGCCTCCGTGCACCGCGTCGTAGTTGGCGGCTGTGCGCCCCGCCGCGGCATCGAGGCCGTGACGCTCGATCGCGCCTTCACCTCGAACGCGCAACTGCGTCGACAGCGCCTTCTGGATTTCGTTCGAGGCTTCTTCGGCTTCGTTGCGTCGCAAGCGGAAGACGTTCGCGACATGCTCGAGCACGCGCCGGAAGCTCGGCATCCCATGCCGCTCGTCGGGCGGAAAGTACGTCCCGGCGAAGAACGGCTTTCCCTCCGGTGTCAGGAACATCGACATCGGCCAGCCGCCGTGTCCCGTCATCATCTGCACGGCCTGCATGTAGATCGAGTCGACGTCCGGCCGCTCCTCGCGATCGACTTTGATGGACACGAAGTCCTTGTTTAGGATCGCCGCGATCAGTTCGTCCTCGAACGACTCCCGCTCCATGACGTGACACCAGTGGCAGGCCGAATAGCCGATCGACAGAAAGACCGGCTTGTCTTCGTCGCGCGCCTTCGCCCACGCCTCCTCGCCCCACGCGAACCAGTCGACGGGGTTGTGCGCATGCTGGAGGAGATAGGGGGACGTTTCGTTCGCTAATCTGTTCATAAGCCTTCAGCTCCGAGCGAGCGATTGCGAGTCGAGGAGCCAAGTTAGCACCTGCACGACTCTAGCCTGAGGCGACGCCGGGCGTTGCTGCTAAGTTGGCCCCTCGATTCGCTTCGCTCACTCGGGGCTACGCAAAATGTCCAGCAACTGTGGCGGGAAAGCTCGCATCTCGAAGTATTCGCTTTCCAACTCCTCGACTTGAAACCGATCGAGTCCGGAGTTGGAAAGAAAGTCGTTGCGCAGTTTCACGTCCTGCTCTTCCACGATCTTCGGCAGGAGTTGATTGATGTAGAACGCCTCGAGGCGGATCTTCGTGATCACTTCCTCGAGCAGGCCCTCGGTCATGTACTCGTGCAGCTCGCGATGCGCAGGATCGTGCGCGATCTCGGAGCGGATCTCGCGCCGGAACGTCTCCCGCCCTTCGGCAGTGTTGAGCTCGAGGTAGAAGTTCGCCATGCGCCGCCGCGCGAGGTTGTACGCGGCGAAGTACGCGCGCTCGTGGTGATTCAGCGATGCGATCGATTCCACGACTCCCGCGAGCGACTCCTCGTTGTTCTCGATCGAGATCAGTCCGAGGGTCAGCGCGTAGAGTTTCTTCTTCCCGTACACGAGCGCGTATTCGTTGTTCACCACGGGATCGATGAACAGTTGCTGGAAAAGACCGCGGCGGAGCTTCTCGAACACCTGCATGTTGCCGAGGAGCGAGCGCACCTGTTCCTGCGAGAGCTCGACGTCGTCCATGAACGCGAGCTTGTTCACGAGCGTGGTCGTGTGATCGATGCGATCGAAGAGTGTGACCAGCTCGCCGAACGACTCCAGACGCTCGAAGTCCTCTTCTTCGCGGCTGATCTCGTCGATGAGGCGCCCGGTCTCGAGCAGCACTTCCTCGAAGGTCTGGTCGCGCATCGCCGCCGCACGCTGCTTGTTCTCCATGAGCTGCACGAGGTCGAGCGACGAGAGCTTGCGCGTGATGTTGCGTCCGAGGAGGAAGCCGCCGAGGATCTCGCGGGTGGACTGGATGTAGTCCGGCTCGTCCTCCTTGCGCACGACCGCGCGCGGCTCCTGCAGCACGATCTCCTCGAGCGTGTCGAAGATCGACAGCGGCACTTCATTGCGCAGCGAGAGCGTGCGTAGACGCATCAGGCGCGCGCGCGCCGAGGAGTCGATCGTCGAGCCGGCGCACGACGCGAGGATGCGCTTGTACTCGTCGATCAGCTCCTGGTTGTCGGGATGGTGATAGATGACGTCGATCTGAATGCGCTCGCGTTGATAGGGCTCGATCGGGAGCTCGGAGAGCGTGGAGCTCACGTCGTCCATCGACCGCGACGAGGCGTACGCGCGATGACATGCGTCGGCGAGGAGTTGGTTCGCGCGATGGACGACGCGCACCAGCACGAGCGTCGACTGCGGCTCGTCGAGCGCATCAAGGATCTCGTGCGCGAGCGCGAGGAAGTTACCGGCGCCGACTCTGCGCGACCGCTTGAGCAGCTTGCCGATGCTCTTCAGCGTGGCCTCCTGCCGGTCTCCGACGTCGGCGAACTTCTTCCGGTCGTCGACGAAGAAGAAGTAGTTCGCGACGGCGTTGCCCTGCAGGAAGAGGCTGTCGTAACGCTCGAAGCCCTCGGTGTTGGTCGTGAACTGCAGCTCGTGATGGTCGACGGTCGTGCCGAAGAGCACGAGCCGATTCACGACCTGCTCGTTCAGTAGATCGCCGACGGGCAGGTGTCCGCCGAACATGTACTCGCCGAAGATCCCGCCGTTCCCGCGGAAGCGCACGCCCTCGGGGTTGAGCACGATCTCCGAGCTGCCGCCGAAGTAGCGGATGATCTCGCCGCGCTGCGCGCTGATCTGCTCAAAGAAAAACCGCCGATCCACGTCGGGGCCGGCCACGACCGCGAAGTATTCGATGGCGGTTCCGATGAAGCCGTGATGGACGATCGCGCGGATCACGGCGCCATTCTAGTTGGCAGTTGGCAGTTGGCAGTTGACAGGAGAGAAACCTCAGGCCCGCGGGTGCGCCTTCTTGTACACCGCGATCAACTGCCAGTCGTTCAGGTGCGTGTACTTCTGCGTCGTCGACAGCGATGCGTGGCCGAGGAGCTCCTGGATGCCGCGCAGGTCGGCGCCGGCGTTCAGGAGGTGGGTGGCGAAGGAATGACGAAGCGTGTGCGGCGAGACTCCTGCGCGCAGTGCGGCGTCGCGCACGTAGCCTTCGAACAGGCGGCGGATGCTGCGCGTGGTGATGCGCTCGCCGCGGTAGTTCACGAATACGGCCTGCTCCTCGATATCCCGAATCAGCTCGCCGCGCACCGCGAGATACGCTCGCAGCGCGCCGTCGGCCTTCGTTCCGAACGGAACGATGCGCTCCTTCGATCCCTTGCCGCGCACCTTCACGAGACGCGTGCGCAGCTCGAGGTCGTCGAGATCGATGCCCACGAGCTCCGAGATGCGCAGCCCGGATGCGTAGAGCAACTCGAGCCAGGCGATGTCGCGAAGGCCGAGAGTCGTCGATGCGTCCGGTTGCTCGAGCAAGAGCGCGATGTCCGAGGTTTGCAGCACCGCGGGGAGGTGCTTCTCGCGCTTCGGCGTAGCCACCGTCCGCGCGGGATTCGCGTCGACCGTGCCCTCGCGCACGAGGAACTTGAAGAACGTGCGCAGCGCAGAGAGATGCCGCGCCACGGAAGCGCGCGCGAGCTTCCGCCGCGAGAGGTGCGCGAGATAGGAACGGACCGCGAGGTGATCGACGCGTTTCAGATCGAGCTGATCGCGGCCCAGGGTCAGGTAGTCGTTGCAAAGGAAGGAAACGAACGACTCGATGTCGTCGCGGTACGCGGTGACCGTGTTCGGCGAGACGTTGCGCTCGATGGTCAGATAGTCGAGAAAATCGCCGATCTCGTTGGTCACGCCCGCCCCTCCCGCAACAACGCGATCAGCGTAGCACGATCACTTTCGCGCGTTGCGCCGCCGCGATGCCTGCTCCCGCAACTCGCGGATGTACACGCGAGTGACGTCGCCGAGCTCCGGAGCCAGGCGCGCGTACGCGATGTGAACCGCGTCGCCCGCGCCGGCGATGGCGAACATGGTGGAGTGCGGGAGCACGGTGCGTGGCACCCCGTGCCGCACACCTCGCGCATCGAGCGGCATTGCGACGAGCGATTGATCGGAATTCGTGATGAACGCCACCGCATAGCCGTCGCCGAACGCGGTGATCTGCGGGGACGTTCCCTCGCCGAGGCGCGCTCCTCCCTGCTCGGCGGTGCGGTCGGCGAGCGCTCCATTCCGGAGAACTTGCTTCGTCACGACGCGGTACTCTCGCTGTGCGGGTGGCGGATCGTAGATCGGATCCGGATCCGATTCGACGTACACGACGACGAAGTCCGTACCGTCCGAAGCGACGCGCGATGCCTCATGCCGCAGCGGTCCGGTCGCAATCGCAATCGGCGCGGCATCCATCGGTGCGCCGTCCGCGGCGAGTCTGAGTCCAAGAATGTATGTCGTATTGGCGTAAGGGTTCGTCGATCGATCCACCCCCGTCACGAGGAACTCTTCCCCGTTCGTTGCGATCGACGGGAATGACCGCGGGAACGCGAGCGGAGTCGAGTCGATCAGGGTCCCTTCGGGGGCAAAACGAACGAGACGTGGCGGCTTGTAGTCGGGTTGGCTCATGACCAGCGCCGCGACCCGGCCGTTCGACGCGAGTGTCGGATGCTCGCCGATTCCGGCTTCGATCGGCTGTGCGTCGAGCAGGACACCGTCCGCGGAAATCCGTTGCACGGATACCTTCGTGGTGTAAAAGCCCCGTGAGTCATATCCTGTCCCGGTCCATGCGACGAGCCATACGCGACCCGTGAATGCGATCGCAGGCGGCTCCAGGATGTTGCGCGAGAGGACGATCGGCGCCGCATCCAGCGCATGGCCGTCGGCATCGCGGCGCTGTGCGACGAGAGTCGGCGTCGGAAAGCCGTCTTCGATCCATGCCGCGAGCATTGTCGTCCCCGCACTCGCGAGCACCGGCATCGACTGCGTCCTCCACGCCAGGGACACCGGCGCGGCCTCGCTCGTGCGGCGCATCAACTGCGCGTCGACTGCCACGCCGACGACAGTCGTGCTTTGAAGGATCGCCATCACGGTGCGCCCGTTCGTTTCCATGAGGACGTTCCCGTTCACCCAGACTCCGCCGATCGGGAACGAACGGCGCGTTTGAGAATCGAACTGCGCGATCCCGAAGCGCCCGGAAAACACGTATACCGCCGCGAATCCGCCGGACGTCGGAAGGACTTGAACCGCATCGGTTTCCTCCATCACGCTGAAACTACGATGCGCTTCGATCGCGAACGTCGGGCCATCGACCGTGAAGCGCAGCAGATCGCGATGACCCTGCATATCTTCGCGTGCCATGATGACGATGCCCGCGGCATTGCCGGATGAAGCCGAGTCGAGGTTCACGACGCTGCGCCGCACCATCAACTCCTTCGGCGCGGACACTTCGCTGCCATCCGCCGAGATCCGCACCGCGCGCACCGCCAACACCGGCGGATACGGGTACTGCGCCGCCTCGATCTCGTCCGCCCACGTCACCACGAACGCTTCGCCGGCCGCGGTTGCGGTGAGCTCCTTGTGTTTCTGCGCGGGGATCGCGATGCCGGAGCGCAGCACGCGGCCGTGCGCATCGAGCATGAGTCCCGAAAGCGTCGGGCGATGAGACACCACTGCGAGCGCGCGGCTGCCGTTCCACGCGAGATCGACAACGAGTCCCGCGCCGGTGTCGATCGGCTCGCGATCGGAAATCACCTGCGCGTCGCGATTCATTCGCAATACGGTCGTGCCGCTGCCGCTGCTGAGGACGACCAGGTACGCGTCGCCAACCCACACCGCGTGCCCGAGGCTGAACCCGCGCACGAGCGGCGCCGGCACGACCGCACGCGGCACGCCCTGCTCGTCTACGATCGTCGCGTAGAGTCCCTCGCGCGGCCCTGGCGTCTTTTCCAACCAAAGCGTGAGGAAGTCGGTGCCGTCCGTCGCGACCGACAGCACGTCGCTGATCCCCGCAGTACCGACCGCCGGCGCGGAGACCGGTCGTTCCACGCCGGGAACGAGCGCCGCGTGAGCGGGAAAGGTGGCAAGAAGGACAGCGGCCACGATCGCAACTCGAAGCATGAATAACAATATGGTGTAATCCCATACCAGAAGGCAAGCAGTATTTGCTGACGGACCGTGTGTGCTACGTTACGCCTCCCTCGGGAGGCTGCATGTCTGAATCCACCGAACCGCTGAAGAAAACCCCCCTCCACGAAGTCGAAAAAGAGCTCGGCGGAAAGATGGTCGATTTCGGCGGCTGGGAGCTGCCGGTCCAGTTCAGCGGCATCCTCGAAGAGCACGAGGCCGTGCGCACGAAAGTCGGCGTTTTCGACGTCTCGCACATGGGCGAGGTCACGGTAAAAGGCCCGCAGGCGCTCGAGCTTCTGCAGCGCGCGACCTGTAACGACGTCGCGAAGCTCGACCAGGGCCGCATTCACTACAACGGCCTCCTCTATCCGAACGGCGGCTTCGTCGACGACATCTTGATCTACCAGAACACGCCGGAGGACTTCTTCGTCGTCGTCAACGCGTCGAACACCGACAAAGACTTCGAGTGGCTTCAGCAATCCGCGAAAGATCTCGACGTCGACGTGAAGAACGTCAGTGCCGACTACGCACAGCTCGCGATCCAGGGTCCCGAGGCCGAGCGCGTGCTGCAGCCGATGACCGACGTCGCGCTGGCGGACATCAAGTACTACCGCTTCGCCAACGGCACCGTCGACGGCGCGCCGGCGATCGTCTCGCGCACCGGTTACACGGGCGAGGACGGTTTCGAGATCTACACCGCGCCCGAGCACGCGCCGCGCATCCTGCGCAAGCTCGTCGCCGCCGGCGTGAAACCGTGCGGCCTCGGCGCGCGCGACACGCTTCGTCTCGAAGCGAAAATGGCCCTCTACGGCAACGACATCGACCAGACCACGACGCCGATCGAGGCCGACCTCGGCTGGATCGTCAAGCTCGACAAAGGCGAGTTCGCGGGACGCGACATCCTTGCGCACGAGAAGGCCGAGGGGCCGAAGCGGAAGCTCGTCGGATTCGAGATGGTCGACCGCGGCATCGCCCGTCACGGCTATCCAGTCGTCGACGGAAGCGAGGAGATCGGCGTCATCACCTCGGGCACGCATTCGCCGACATTGAAAAAAGCGATCGGACTCGCTTATCTTCCGCTCGACAAGTCGGCTCAGGGTACGGAATTCATGGTGCTCATCCGCGGCAAAGAGACCCGGGCCCGCGTCGTCCCAACTCCTTTCTACAAGCGCGCGAAATAGCACACCTGGAGGCAAGTAATGGCCACTCCTGAAGACAACCGTTACGCGAAGAGCCACGAGTACGTTCATCTCGAGGGCAACGTGGCGACGATCGGCATCACCGATTACGCGCAGAAAGAGCTCGGCGACGTCGTATTCGTCGAGCTGCCGCAGCCCGGTACGGTGCTCGATGCCGGTGACGAGCTCGGAAGCATCGAATCGGTGAAAGCCGTGTCCGAGTTGTTCTCGCCCATGACCGGTGAAGTCGTCGAGATCAACGAAGCGCTCGCCGACAACCCCGCTCTCGTCAACACCGATCCGTGGGGCGACGGATGGATGATCCGCATGCGCGTCAGCGACCCGACCGAGGTCGACGAGCTGATGACGGCGGAAGAGTACGACGAGTACATCGAAAAAGAATCCGCGCACTAAGTACATGACGCTCCCCGATCCCACTGCTTCATCTTCTTCGCACCGCTACATCTCCAACGCCGGTGAAGACATCCGCGAGATGCTGGAGGTCATCGGCGTCGACTCGATCGATCGCCTGTTCGACACGATCCCGAACGACGTCAAGCTGAAAGGCCTGCTGGACATCCCGGGACCATGGTCCGAGATCGAGACGCGGCGGTGGTTCCGCGGTCTCGCGGCGCGCAACATCACCGCGACCGATCACGTCTCGTTCCTCGGCGGCGGGGCGTATTCGCACTATCAGCCCGCGTGCATCGATCAGCTTCTCTTGCGCGCGGAGTTCCTGACCGCGTACACGCCGTATCAACCCGAGGTCTCGCAGGGCGGCCTCCAGGTGATGTTCGAGTTCCAGACCGCGATCTCGGAGCTGACCGGGCTGCCGGTCGCCAACGCGTCGCTGTACGAGGGGCCGTCGTCGGTCGCCTCGGCCGCCTACCTGGCGCTCGGCGCGCGCAAGGGGCGCACGAAGATGGTCGTGTCCCGGGGCCTGC
>Ga0075431_100000705_pt1 | contig 28809 bp, 24 predicted proteins | sample RhiMetdeltSRZDD5_FD_75297 | JGI IMG/M metagenome (GOLD analysis project Ga0075431, IMG submission 75297) | Populus rhizosphere microbial communities from Tennessee, USA - Rhizosphere MetaG P. deltoides SRZDD5 | ecosystem: Host-associated > Plants > Roots > Rhizosphere > Soil | place: USA... | reverse complement strand
CTCGTCGCCAAGTTCAAGGCCGATCCGGGTTCGATCTCCTGGGGCGGCGGCTCGGCGGGAGGCACAGACCACATTCTCGCCGGTCTCGTCGCGCAAGCAGTGGGTGTGGAAGGCGCCAACGTGAATTACGTGCCCTATTCGGGCGGCGGCGAAGCACTGGCGGCGATCCTGGGCGGCCATGTGAGCGTTGGCATCAGCGGGCTGAGCGAATGGCAAGGCCAGATCAAGTCAGGCGAGCTTCGGGCACTCGCCATTTCGGCGCCGGAAAGGCTCGAAGGAGTCGACATACCCACTCTGAAAGAGCAGGGCGTCGACGTCGAGCTCGCCAATTGGCGGGCGATCGTTGCTGCCCCGGGGATCGACGATGCCCAGAAGAAAGCTCTCATGGAAACGGTCGATGCAACCGTGAAGAGCGATGGATGGAAGAAGGTGCTGGCCGACAAGCAGTGGATGGACCTTTATCTCGCGGGTGACGAGTTCGCCAATTACCTCAAGCAGGAGAACGAGCGCATCACCGCGACGCTGAAGCAAATCGGGCTCGTGAAGTAAGCATCGATGTTCGGCGGCGGCAGAGCGACGGGAGAGATACTCCTCGGCATCGCTTTGGTCGTCGCCGGGCTCCTCTTCTTCTGGGGAACGACCGAGATCCACGTGGCCCCGAGCTATTCAAAGGTTGGACCTAGAGTCTTTCCTTTTGCCATAGCCTTCGGCCTCGTTCTTCTGGGGGTACTCTACCTGATCGAGAGCTGGCGCGGCATTCAGACTCCTCAAGACGAACATCCCGCCTCCAACTTGCCCGTTTTCATCATCAGTGCGGCAATCGTGCTTGATGCCTTGCTGTTTGAATGGCTCGGATTCATCCTGTCCTCGACGCTGCTCTTTCTGCTGGTCGCGATCGGTTTCGGCAGCCGCAGCTATGCGCGCGATCTCGTGTTTGGCTTCGCACTTGCGGTCGTGGCTTATATCACCTTCGTCCATGGCCTTGGCTTGAGCTTGCCGGCCGGCATTCTCGCAAGCTGGTCGTAATGTCGGCGCTCGACCAGCTCCTGCAGGGTTTTTCAACGGCTTTGACCATAACGAATCTGCTCTGGTCGCTGCTCGGCGTGACACTTGGGACGGTGATTGGAATTCTTCCGGGTATCGGCCCCGCACTGACCATCGCCCTGCTTTTGCCACTGACGAGCAAGCTCGACCCGACCGGTGCCTTCATCATGTTCGCAGGGCTCTACTACGGGGCGATGTATGGCAGTTCGACGACATCGATCCTGCTCAACACGCCTGGCGAATCCGGCTCCATCATCACGGCGCTCGAGGGAAACAAGATGGCAAAGCGCGGGAGAGGCGCTGCCGCACTCGCCACGGCTGCCATCGGCTCGTTCGTTGCCGGCACCATTGGAACGGTGCTCCTAACCTTCCTGGCGCCGGTGGCAATAAAGGTCGCGCTCAAATTCGGTCCGGCGGAATATTTCGCGCTCATGGTCTTGGCCTTCGTCACGGTGACAGGGCTATTGGGCGAATCCCGCGTGCGCGGGCTCATCAGCCTGTTCTTGGGCCTGGCTATCGGACTCATCGGGATCGATACGCTCACCGGGCAGGCGCGCTTCGCGATGGGCATTCCACAGCTTCTGGACGGCGTGGATATCGTCGTCGTGGCCGTGGGACTTTTCGCGGTCGGCGAAGCCTTTTACATAGCATCGCGTCCGGCGCTCGTGGCGGCGACGCTCGAACCCGTCAAAGGCTCTCTGTGGATGACGGCGGAGGACTGGCGAAGATCGTGGCTCCCGTGGCTGCGAGGCACGCTGCTCGGCTTTCCCTTCGGTGCACTGCCGGCGGGAGGCACGGAAATTCCAACTTTCCTGTCCTACTCGCTTGAGAAGAAGCTATCCAAAAGGCCGGAGGAATTTGGCAAAGGCGCCATCGAAGGCGTCGCCGGGCCCGAAGCTGCCAACAATGCAGCGGTTGCCGGCGTATTGGTGCCGCTCCTGACCCTCGGGCTGCCAACCTCTGCCACAGCGGCCATCATGCTCGCGGCTTTCCAGCAGTACGGGCTCCAACCCGGCCCCTTACTGTTCTCGGGCGAAGGAAAGCTCGTATGGGGACTGATCGCCAGCCTCTATATCGGCAACGTCATGCTCCTCGTTTTGAACCTCCCGATGGTGGGCGTTTGGGTACGGCTCCTGTCGATTCCGGCGCCCCTGCTTTATGCAGGCATCCTGCTTTTCTCCACCTTGGGGGTGTATAGCCTCAACAACTCGACCTTCGACCTCTATCTCCTCCTCATCCTGGGGATCATCGGGTATCTCATGCGCAATTTCGCAATACCGGTGGCACCCTGCATCATCGGCCTTATCCTGGGACCTCTGGCGGAGCAGCAACTCAGGCGTGCGTTGACGATCAGCCAGGGTGATTTCTCAGTTTTCCTCACCCATCCCATTTCCCTTGCCTTTCTGCTGGTGGCTGTTGCAATCATCCTCCTCCCGCTTTTGATGCGCCGCTACTGGCGCGTGATTGTCCCGCAATGAATGAACCCGACATTGCCTTTCGCGGTGTTTCCAAGACCTATGGCGACGTCGTGGCCGTGAACCGGGTCGATCTCGAAATTCCGACGGGCGCTTTCGTATCGCTCCTTGGTCCTTCGGGCTGCGGGAAGACAACATCGCTCAGGATCATGGCGGGCTTCGAGCATCCGAGCGAAGGAGAGGTCGAGATATCCGGCAAGTCGGTGGTCGGCGTGCCGGCCTACCGCCGGCCGGTGAACATGGTATTTCAGAACTACGCATTGTTTCCTCATCTGAACGTGTTCGACAACGTTGCCTTCGGCTTGAGGCAGCAGTCCCCGAGGCCCGGCCGGAGCGAGATCGAGGGGCATGTGGCGCGCGCCCTTGAGCTTGTGCGTCTTTCGGGCTACGGCGGGCGGCGCATCTGGGAGCTTTCGGGCGGGCAGCAACAGCGGGTGGCGCTGGCGCGTGCGCTCATCAACCGGCCCAAGGTGCTGCTCCTCGACGAGCCATTGGCAGCGCTCGACCGGAAGCTCAGGCGCGACATGCAGATCGAGCTGCAGAACCTGCAGAACGGCCTCGGCATCACCTTCGTTCTCGTGACACACGACCAGGAAGAGGCCCTCTCAATGAGCAATATGGTCTGCATCATGAGGGAGGGCCGTGTCGTCCAGTCCGGTTCGCCGCAGTCGCTCTATGATGAGCCGGTGAACAAATATGTCGCCGATTTCGTCGGCCGGTCGAATTTCTTCGCGGGAACAGTGCTTGAACCGGGGATGGACGGCGTCATACTCAAAACGACAGCGGGGGTCATTCTGACCGGTCGGCCCTCCGTCACGGCAAAGCCGCCAAGAAAAGGGGATCCCGCCGTGCTGATGGTCAGGCCGGAGCTCATTTCCATCTCGGCCGCTCCGACTGAGCAGGAGGAGCCACGTTTCGAAACGAGGGCGCGGATCAAGAACCGTATCTTTCTGGGAGAGCATACGGAATACCTGGCGGAGGCGCCCGGCCTCGGCGACATTCTTGTGCTGGCGCCAAAAAAGGAAGAATCTGGGGGCGGAGGATTTTCGGCGGGAGACGATGCCATATTGGGCTGGACCGACGGTGCAGCCCTCGTGCTTGCCGACAACTAGGGAGGATAGATATGAGTATCAAACACAAGGACGGAAAGCCGATCTCGGCATCCAAGCTGATGGATGAACTCCATCGCTACAGGAAAGGGTCCGTCACCCGGCGTCATTTTCTCGGGGTCACGGGCCTAGGGCTCGCTGCGTCTGTTCTCGGCACGGCGGTGCCGGGCTTGAGGCCGCGCAAGGCCCGGGCCGCCATCTCCGGCACGCTGTCGCTTTGCACCTGGCCCAATTACCACAACCAGGCCAATCTCGATCAGTTCACAAAGGACACCGGCGTGCCGATCCAGGTGACGACCTTCGGCTCGAATGAAGAGATGCTTGCCAAGCTGCAAGCCGGGGGGACGGGCTGGGACGTGTTCGTGCCGACGAATTACACGATCTCGACCTATGTGAAACTCGGGCTGATAGATCCGCTCGATCTTTCCAAGCTTCCCAATTTCGACGCCAAGACCAATGACCCGCGTTTTACGGGCGAGGGTACGGTTGATGGCAAGGTTTATGCGGTACCGAAGGACTGGGGCACCACCGGCTATGCGGTGAACACCAAGACCGTCAAGAATGAAATGACGAGCTGGAAACAGTTCTGGGATCTCGCCCAGACGGACTATTCAGGCAAGGTCACGGTGCATGACTATCAACTCACCACCATCGGCAATGCCCTAAAGTATTATGGCTATTCGTTCAACTCGGTCGACGCGAAGGAGCTTGCCGACGCCGAGAAGCTGCTGCTGGCCGTAAAGCCGCATCTCTTCGCCATCACCTCGGACTACCAGCCCGCCATGCGCAATGGCGATGCGGTCATGGCGGTGTGCTGGACAGGCGATGCGGCGCAGATGGCCCGCGACCTCCCGGAGATCAAATATGTGATCGCCAAAGAGGGCGGCGAGATCTGGACAGATTTCTTCGCCATTCCGAAGGAAGCACCCAACAAAGAGGCAGGCTATGCCTTCATCGATTTCCTGGAGACGCCGGCGGTGAACGCCAAGGAAGTCGAGGTGCATGGCTATCCCTCAACCGACAGCCGCGTCACGCCGTTGCTGCCCGATGCGATCAAGAACAACCCCATCCTTTATCCGGCAACTGATCTGCTCACCAATCTCGAGTTCGGCGCAGCAATCACACTTACGGATCCGGCAAGAGCGGAGCTCTTCGCCCGCTTCAAATCTGCATGAGAGAAATATCGGTGCGGTGGCCTGCGCGTCAGGCCCCCGACCTGGAAATCGGCCGAAAGCAGTCATTGGCCCCGACGGTGAAAAGGTCGGGGCTGGTGACGGCGCTGCTCGTGGGCCCGGCCGTCACCATGTTCTTCTTCCTGTTGATCTTGCCGCTCGTGGTCGTGCTGATCTACAGTTTTGGAGAACGGGCCGACGCGGGCGGCTATGCGCCGGCGTTCACATTTGAAAATTACCTGAATCTGGGAGCACGCGGAAAGGCGTTCTTCAATACTCTGACTCTGGCGCCTCTGGCGACCTTCGTCACGATCCTATTTGCTTATCCGATGGCCTATTTCCTCGCCGTGAAATGCAGCCCGAAGTGGCGCACCATGCTGCTCGTCCTTGTCATTGTGCCCTTCTGGACGAGCCAGCTCCTGCGCTATTACGCGTGGATGCTGATTCTGGGCTCGAAAGGCGTTCCGGCCTATCTGGCGATGCTCGCCATAGAAGGCGTGCGCATTATCAATACGCCCTTCTCGGTGCTCATCGGCGCCGTCTACGGCTTTCTGCCGCTGATGGTTCTGCCCATCTATGTCAGCCTGGAGCGGCTCGACAAAGGGCTAATCGAGGCGGCGGAGGATTTGGGGGCGACGCCTGTGCGCTCCTTCCTTCAGGTGACCTTGCCCCTGTCGCTTCCGGGTATCGCCACGGGATCGATGCTGACTTTCATTCTCCTCATGGGCGAATTCATCCTTCCAGCCTTTCTTGGAGGCGGCAAGGTCTTCTTCATCGGCAATGCGCTCGTCGATCTGTTTCTTCAGTCGCGCAACTGGCCGTTTGGTGCAGCGGTAGCCATGGCACTGGTCATCATCATGTTCGTGACCGTGTTTGCCTATATGCGCTTCGTGCTGCGCAAGAGCGGCGTTCGCAACGTGGCAATGGTATGATCATGCGCGCCTACGCGGCTTTCATATATGCCTTCCTTTATTTCCCCATCGCCATCATCGTGATCTACAGCTTCAATGTCGGGCGCTATGCCATGGATTGGCAGGGATTTTCTCTGCAGTGGTATGGCACGGCGTGGAACAATCCATTCGTAATGGACGCCTTGAAGAACAGCCTCATCACTGCGGGAAGCACGGCAATACTATCGATCATCGTTGGCACAGCAGCGGCTCTTGGCATGGAGCGTGTGAAGAGCGCCGTTCTCCGGCAATCGTTCGACGCCCTTGTTTATATCGCCATCATCGTGCCGGGTATCGTCATCGGCATTTCGACTCTGATCGCTGCTGTCACGGTTTTCGATTTGATCAATCCGTTTCTGGCGTCGCTCTTCGGTGGAAATGCGCCGCCCAAGCTCAGGCTCGGTCTGTGGACGGTCATCGCCTCGCATGTGCTGTTCAATCTGGCGGTGGTGGTGCTGGTGGTAAGGGCGCGGCTTGCGTCCCTTGACAAGAACCTGCTCGAAGCGGCGCAGGATCTATACGCAACTCCCTTTGGTGTGTTTCGCCAGGTGTTGCTGCCACTGTTGCTGCCCTCGATCGTCGCCGGCGGCCTCATGGCCTTCACCTTCAGCCTGGAGGATTACATCGTTACCTCCTTCGTCGCCGGCCCATATTCAACCTTGCCGATCTATGTCTTCGCTTCGATCCGCAGAGGCGTGACGCCGGAGATCAACGCCATCGGCACCGTCATTCTCGTGGCCTCCTTCACGCTCCTGATCATGGCCCAATGGCTCATGCGGCGCGAAGAGTGACGCCGGCAAAAGCTTGAGATGGCAAGCACCGACATCATTGCCGAATATGCAAGTGAGCTCATCGCCCTCCGGCACGATCTTCACGCGCATCCCGAGCTTGCCTTCGAGGAGGAGAGAACATCCGACACCGTCGCGCGGCTGCTGACGGCATGGGGCTATCGGATACATCGCGGGCTGGGCCGCACGGGCATTATCGGCACGCTGTCAAACGGGACCGGCCGGAGCAAACTCGGATTGCGCGCCGACATGGATGCACTGCCGATCACTGAAGCGACGGGCTTGAGCTATGCCAGCCGTAATCCCGGATGCATGCATGCGTGCGGACATGACGGCCACACCACCGTGCTTCTCGGCGCGGCGCGCTATCTGGCCGAGACCAGAAGGTTCGATGGCACCATTCATCTGATCTTCCAACCAGCCGAAGAGGACATCGGCGGGGCCAAGCGGATGATCGAGGAAGGTTTGTTCAACCTTTTTCCCTGCGATGCCGTCTTCGCCCTGCACAATATGCCTGGCGTGGAGGTGGGTGATTTCTTATTCCGCAATGGTGCGATCATGGCAGCCATCGACACTGCGGAAATCACAGTTGAAGGGCAGGGGGGACACGGCGCCATGCCTCATCTGGCGCGCGATCCCGTGGTGGCAGCCTCGGCCATCGTGATGGCGCTGCAGACGATCGTGGCACGAAACGTCGAGCCTGGCGAAGAGGCGGTCATCACCGTGGGAAGTTTCGCGGCCGGCACGGCGGCGACCATCATTCCGGAAGTGGCAAGGTTGAAGGTGGGCATCAGAACCTGTTCGGATCAGGTGCGCGACCTCATGGAGCGCCGCGTCAGGGAAGTGGCCCAGGCGCAAGCTTCAAGTCTCGGCTGCACAGCCCATGTCGACTATGAGCGGAGCTATCCGTGCCTCGTCAACAGCGGACAGGAGCATGATTTCGCCCGATCGGTGGCAGTGGGCCTGCGTGGCAGTGAAGGCATTAGAGATCTCGCAAGACCCTTCATGCTCAGCGAGGACTTCGCCTACATGCTGCGCGAGCTGCCGGGTTGTTATTTCTTCATGGGCAATGGTCCGACACCCTCGCTGCATGATTGCCGTTACGATTTCAACGATGAAGCCATTCTGCCCGGCGTGCGGTATTGGGCAGCTCTGGCCGAGCGCTACCTCGCTGCCTGAGACTTGAGAAGACGGAGAGCTTCGATGACGCCCGCCTCCCTGATCTCCTGGCGGGAGCGATCGCCCAGCATGAGCTTCGCCGGCACTGGCGCGTGGCCTCTTCGGAGACAGGCAAGATAAACGAGGCCGACCGGTTTTTGGGCACTGCCACCCCCCGGGCCGGCCACGCCGGTGACACTCACGGAGAGGTCCACGTTCGACCGGTCGAGGCAACCGACGGCCATGGCGTGAGCGACTTCCTGGCTCACGGCGCCATGCCGGGCGAGAAGGACGTCGCTTACTCCGAGGAGCTCGGATTTGGCCTCATTGGAATAGGTCACGAAGCCCCGCTCGAAAACATGAGAAGAGCCTGGAATTTCCGTGAGGAGGGCTGCCAGCAGGCCGCCGGTGCAGCTTTCGGCCGTGGCAATCTTGAGTCTGCGATCCCGGCAGAGATCGAGAAGCGCCTTGGCCGGATTCATGAGCGCTGGGGCGAAGATCACGGCAGCCTGACCGTGGCTGTGGCCCATGCCATGAGGCCTTCGTTACGGCCGGTGAATCCCAATCCTTCGCTGGTCGTCGCCTTGATTGCAATGCGACTCCCGTCGATACCCAGTAGCCCGGCTAAATTCTGCCGCATCGCCGGCACGTACGGTGCGATTTTCGGGGCCTCGCAGACAATCGTCAGATCCACATGGGCAACCATACCGCCACGGCCTTCGATCAGACTCGACGCATGCCTCAGGAACAGGGAAGACTCCGCATTCCGCCAGCGCATGTCGGAGGGCGGGAAATGTGTTCCGATGTCGGCCTCCCCGATGCTGCCGAGCAAAGCGTCGGTCAAGGCATGCATGGCGGCGTCCGCATCGGAATGGCCCTTAAGACCTCGCTCATGCGGGATTCGAACGCCGCAGAGCACCACATGATCGCCCGGCTCGAAGGCATGAACGTCAAATCCTTGACTCACCCGGATGTCCGGGCAGCGGCGATAGATGTCACCTGCATAGCGCTCTTCGGCCGATTTCAGATCGCTTGCAGTGGTGAGTTTGAGGTTCTGGGGCTCGCCTGGAACAACGGCCACCTTCATCCCTGCCCATTCCGCAATGGAGGCATCATCGGTGAAGTGTGTGAGCCCACTTGCTGCCGCTCGCTCATGCGCCTGGCAGATAAGGTCATAGCGGAACCCTTGCGGCGTTTGCGCCGTCCAAAGTCCCTCGCGGCTGATTGTTTGAGCAATGATTCCATCCGGCGCTCTCTTCAGCGTGTCGATGACCGGCAGGGCGGGGACGGCCCCCTCATGGGAGTCGAGCGCCCCGATCACACGGTCGATAAGGCCCATCGAAATGAAGGGTCTCGCGGCATCATGGATGAGGACCTGCCGGGGTGGCTTTCGCCTCAGTGCTTCGAGCCCCAGCCTGCCGGACTCCTGGCGCGACGCACCTCCCGGCACTGGAGCGGCGAGGTCGAGGCCCCTAACCGCCGCCGCATAATACTCCTGGTCGTTCTCCGAGATGACGACCTGGAGTCTGTCGACCTTCGGATGGGCCGCAAAGGCCTCCAGAACATGCCGCAGAATGGAACGGCCGCCCAGCTCGTAATATTGCTTCGGCAGGACTCCCCCCGCCCGCGACCCCGAACCGGCAGCAAGAATGAGGGCTGCGATACTCATGGAGCTTGGCTTAATCGGCGCCGATCCTTGCATCAAGCATTATGCTGCGGTTGCGAAATAGGACCCGTCGGGCTAGGTTGATGGAAACTTGAGCAGTGGCAGGAAGTGCCCAATATATGAGCATTGCTATTGGTCCCATCATCGCCCGTAACCGGGTGTTCCTCGCGCCTATGTCCGGAGTGACGGATGAGCCCTTTCGGCGGCTGGCGCATGAGCTTGGCGCCGGTCTCGTCGTCAGCGAGATGGTGGCGAGCCGGGAGCTCGTCGGCCAGAGGCCCGACGTATTGCGCCGCGCTGCTGGGGCCGGACGGATCAGGCCACTCGTGATCCAACTTGCCGGTCGCGAAGCCCATTGGATGGCTGAGGGCGCCAAGCTCGCACAGGGGCTTGGGGCGGAGGTTATCGACATCAACATGGGTTGCCCAGCACGGGAGGTGACGGGAGGTCTATCCGGCTCGGCGCTCATGCGCGATCTCGATCATGCCCAGCGACTGATCGAGGCGACGATCGCTGCGTCGAAAGTGCCAGTAACTTTGAAGATGCGGCTAGGCTGGGACGACGGTCAGCGCAATGCGCCGGATCTCGCCCGACGCGCCGAGGCTGCAGGCGTCACAATGATTACGGTGCATGGCAGAACGCGATGCCAGTTCTACAAGGGCCGCGCGGATTGGCGGGCCATCCGCGACGTGCGCAATGCAATCCGCATTCCTCTGATCGCGAACGGCGACCTGGTCAGCGGGGGCGATGCGCAAGCCATGCTCGCTCAATCTGGCGCCGATGGGCTCATGATGGGACGCGGCGCCTATGGACGACCGTGGGCGCCCGCCGTTCTGGCCGAGGCGCTGGACAGGGGTTCGGGCCGCGCCATACCCAACCTTGCCGAGCAGCGGTCCCTCGTCCTGCGTCACTACGAGGAGATGCTTCTGCATTACGGAAGCGATCTCGGGAGCAAGGCCGCTCGGAAGCATCTGGGCTGGTATGTGGCGGGCCTTCGGGCTCAGGCATATCTGAACGACGAGCAAACGCGGAACTGGCGGCAGATCCTCGTTTCGAACGACTCTCCCGGGGCGACCAAGGAGGCGATCAGCCGTCTCTACGGAACCATCGAAAATCTCGAACGCGACGCTGCCTGATGCAGACCACTTCCACCTCACCCCAGACGCTTTCGTTCGCTGCCCACGCGTCGCTGCTCGATGCGCTCCCCAATCCACTCCTTGCCATCGATCGGACGAGCCGCATCGTCTACGCCAATGCGAGTGCGGAGGATTTCTTCAAGGCGAGTGCGGCGATGCTCGCACGGCTGAAGATCGAGGATGTGATACCGCCGACGAGCCCACTTCACGAGCTGTTAAGCAAGACCCGCGACAGCCTGCAGTCCTTCAACGAGTATGGCGTCTACGCCGGCACGCCACGCACCGGGGGCGAACGGCTCGTTGACGTTCAATCGGCCAATGTTCACGACGCACCGGGCCTCGTGATCCTCACCATACATCCACGATCGGTGGCGCAAAAGCTCGATCAGCAACTGAGCCAACGAACCGGCATCAGAGCCGTGACGGGACTCGCCTCAACCCTGGCGCATGAGATCAAGAATCCGCTGTCCGGCATCAGGGGCGCAGCACAACTTCTGGCGCCCGGGCTCGCTTCAAGCGATCGCGAGCTGGCGGAGCTCATCCAATCGGAAGCCGACCGCATCAGGGATCTAGTCGACGAAATGGAGGTCTTCTCGGACGACCGGCCGGTGCGGCGCGCCCCGGTCAACATTCATGAGGTTCTCGAGCATGTGAAGCAGGTGGCGCGTCTCGGCTTCGCGGGCGAGGTGCGCATCATCGAGAACTATGACCCCTCCTTGCCCAATGTTGCCGGCGAGAGGGGAAAGCTCATCCAGCTTTTTCTCAATCTCGTTAAAAACGCAGCCGAGGCGCTAAGGGACAGAGAGGGCGGCGAGATCGTGCTGGCGACCGCTTATCGACCGGGGGTCAGGCTGGCCTTACCCGGCAGCAACGAGAAAGTGGCCCTGCCGCTCGAAGTGATGGTACAGGACAACGGCCCTGGCATTCCCGAAAGATTGCGTCCCTATCTTTTCGATCCCTTCGTCTCAACAAAGCTGAACGGCAAGGGCTTGGGGCTGGCCGTGGTAGCCAAAATCGTGCGCGATCATGGCGGCATCGTCGAATGCGACGTCGCCTCGCGCAATACGACGTTCCGAATCCTATTGCCCATGGACAGAAATCACGAAGCTCAAGGAAACCCGACATGACGAGTGAAGCGTCCAAAACGATCCTGGTGGCGGACGACGATGCTGCCATCCGCACCGTTGTCACCCAGGCCCTCACCCGGGCAGGATACGACGTGCGCGCCACCGGCACGGCGTCGAGCCTCTGGCACTGGGTGGTCAACGGGGAAGGCGACCTCGTGATCACTGACGTCGTGCTCCCGGACGAGGATGCGTTCCAGGTTCTCCCGCGCATGAAGAAGATCAGGCCGCGGCTTCCCGTGGTGGTCATGAGTGCGAAGAACACAATCGTCACCGCTATCACCGCGGCTGAACTGGGGGCCTTCGACTATTTGCCCAAGCCCTTCGATCTCAATGAACTGATTTCGATTGCGGGTCGCGCCCTACAGGACAACAGCCGCCAGCCCGCCGCCCGCGACCTGGACGATCAGACTGAAAATCTACCCCTCATCGGCCGTTCGCCTGCAATGCAAGACATCTACAGGGTCATCGCGCGGCTCACGCAAAGCGACCTGACGGTGCTGCTCACAGGGGAATCGGGCAGCGGCAAGGAACTCGTCGCCCGGGTTCTTCACGACTTCGGCAGGCGCCGGAAAGGACCATTCGTCGCGGTCAACATGGCTGCGATTCCGCACGAACTCATCGAATCCGAGCTTTTCGGCCATGAGAAGGGCGCCTTCACCGGCGCCATCAACCGGCAGAGCGGGCGGTTCGAACAGGCCCAGGGCGGCACTCTATTCCTCGATGAGATCGGTGACATGCCGCTTGAGGCGCAGACTCGGCTGCTACGCGTTCTGCAGCAGGGCGAATACATGCCCGTGGGCGGCCGGACGGCCATTAAGACGAATGTGCGGATCATCGCGGCGACGCACAGGGATCTGCGGATCCTGATTCAGCAGGGCCAGTTCCGCGAGGACCTTTTTTTCCGCCTCAACGTCGTGCCTGTCCGCCTGCCGCCGCTGCGCGAGCGGCCAGAAGACGTGCCCGACCTCGTCCGGCATTTTCTGGTTCAGGCGGCGAAGGAGGGGCTGCCTCCCAAGCTGTTCACGCGCGATGCGCTCCAGGCCCTGGCACGGCATCGCTGGCCCGGTAATGTCCGCGAGCTTCATAATCTCATACGGCGGCTTGCCGTCATCCAGGCGGATGAAACCATCACGCCGGCCATCGTCGAGCAGGAGCTCGCCGAACCCAGTCCCTCCACATATCATGAGAACGGCTCGAACCTTACCACCGAAAAATCCATCGCTACTTTTATGGAGATCCACCTCGCGCGCTATTTTGCCGAGTTCGGCAATGGCTTACCCCCCAATGGCCTGCATGAGCGCGTGCTGCGCGAGGTCGAAATTCCCCTTCTCAACGCGGCACTGGCGGCGACCAACGGAAATCAATTGCGCGCCGCCGATCTTCTTGGCATTAACAGAAACACCCTCCGCAGCAAAATTCGCGGATATGGGCTGAAAATCACCCGAAGTCCAACATCTGCCAGGGCTTAGTAGCAATTCTGCCACAATAGTGTTGATTCTGGGCAACAGCAGGGTCAATGATTCTGGGGAGGCCGGGTCGCCGGTGCGGGGAATCACGTGGTAATGTCGGTTTCGGATAGAACCGCCTTGGCAAGCTCCGACGATCGACCAACGTCACTCGCGGTTGCAAGCCAGCATCCGATGACCGCGATAGCTGGCGTTGCTGTCGTCGTCCTGTCGATCTTCTGCGGTCTCGCCACTTATCTCATTCTTACCGGCCTCGCGCCGATCAAGCCCAATCGCGAACTCATCATGGGCCTGATGGCGGCCAACCTGTTCCTCGTCGCCACCATGGCCGGGATGATCGGCTGGCAGGTGTGGAAGCTGGTTCAGGCGCGCTGGCAGGGCATCGCCGGCGCAGGGCTTCATATCCGGCTCGTCGGCCTTTTCAGCCTTGTTGCGGCACTGCCAGCCATTATTGTTGCCCTTTTTGCAACCGTCACGCTCAGCCGAGGACTCGATACCTGGTTCTCCGACCGGACACGCTCCGTCGTCGATAGCTCCGTTGCGGTTGCGCAATCCTATATCCGGGAGACCGCCGAGCGGATTCGGGACGACGTCGTATCCATATCGACCGACCTCAACCAGCAGCGGCACATGTTCGATACCGATCAGCAGGGGTATGTGAAACGCGTGGCCACGCATGCGGCGCTTCGCGGGCTCTCTGCAGCCTATGTGATGGACAGGGCTCGCAAGTATCTGGACGTCAGCGTCACCGCCAACAGCAAAATTCACTTCAAGCCACCGACCGAAGAGGCTTTCGAGAAAGCCGAGGCGGGCGAGCTCGTCATCGTGCCGCCAGAGAAAGATCCGTTCATCCGGGCCTTGATCAAACTCACCGCCTATGACGGACGCTATCTCTATATTTCCCGCCTGGTCGACGAGCAGGTTCTGAAGCAACTCGAGAAGGCGCGCGAGAGCAAACTCGAATTCGACCAGATGCTCAATCAGCGCCAGGGCGTGCAGCTTACCTTTGCTCTGGTCTATGCGGGCGTGGCCCTGATCTTCCTGTTGTCAGCGATCTGGCTTGGCCTGTGGTTCGCCGACCGGCTGGTCGAGCCCATCATCAATCTGGTGAATGCATCGCGCCGGGTGTCGCAAGGCGATCTCGACGTGAAAGTTCCCTCCCGTGTCGGGCCGGGAGACCTCGCCACCCTGGTTCGCACCTTCAACCAGATGACGGAACAGCTCAAATCGCACCGCAACGATCTGATGTCGGTCAATCACCAGCTCAACGAGCGGCGACGCTTCATCGAGGCGATGCTCGCCGGTGTGAGCGCCGGGGTCATCGGCGTCGATCCGTCGGGCCGAATCGATCTCGTGAACCGGTCGGCGACGCAACTCCTGGGCCTCAAGGCCGACCGGCTGATCGGAAAGTTGATCAAGGACGCCGTCGTGGTCTTCGCGTCGCTCGTCGAACAGGCATCCGCCAAGCCCTCCGGCACCGCGGAAGGGCAGGTGAGCATCAGGGTGGACGGCCAGGAGGAGCGGAGCTTCTTCGTGCGCGTCACTACCGAGAAATCGGAGCAGGCGCAGCACGGCTTCGTCGTGACCTTCGACGATATCACCGAGCTTGTCTCGGCGCAGCGCAACTCGGCCTGGGCCGACATCGCCCGCCGCATTGCCCATGAAATCAAGAACCCGCTCACCCCGATCCAGCTGTCCGCCGAGCGGCTCAAGCGCAAATACACCAAGGAAATCCAGACCGATCCGCAGATCTTCGAACAGTGCACGAACACGATCATTCGTCAGGTCGGCGACATCGGCCGTATGGTGGATGAATTCTCTTCCTTCGCACGCATGCCGAGCGCCATTTTGGAAACGCAGGACCTTGCGGAGGTGGTGAAGGAGGCAACGATCCTGCAGCGCGTGAGCGCCAGCGACATCGAGGTCGACGTCCGCATGCCGGATCACCCGGTGCTACTGTCCATCGACCGCAGGCTCGTGACCCAGGCCGTTACAAACCTCGTGAAAAATGCGCGTGAGGCGATCGAAATCCGGCAGAAGGAGAATCCACTGCCGAGGGGTGTAATCAAGGTGGAGATCGACGAAGCAGCCGACCACGTGTCAGTCAACGTCACGGACAATGGCATCGGCCTGCCGGTCGAAAATCGCCACCGTCTCACCGAGCCTTACATGACGACGCGGGATAAGGGAACCGGCCTTGGCCTGGCCATCGTGAAACGCATCATGGAAGAGCATGGCGGCCGACTGGTGCTGCAGGATGCTCCGATGAACGGCCAGGAGAAAAAGGGAGCGCAGGCGCGCCTCGTGTTCACGCGACAAGTTGCGGCCACGGAATTGCACCACCCGGCGGCGGGTCAATAAGGGGGATTGCAGGAGAGGGAAGTATCATGGCAGCGGACATCTTGATTGTCGACGACGAGGCGGACATCCGGGAACTCATCGCGGGCATTCTCGAGGACGAGGGCTATCAAGCGCGCCTTGCCCATAACAGCGATGCAGCGCTCTCGGCAATCGAGGAGCGGCGACCGTCGCTGGTGATCCTCGACATCTGGCTGCAGGGCTCGCGTCTCGACGGTCTCGACCTCCTCAATGTGCTGAAGGAGAAGCTTCCCGACCTTCCGGTGATCATCATTTCGGGCCACGGCAACATCGAGACCGCAGTATCGGCGATCAAACGTGGCGCCTATGACTATATCGAGAAACCATTCAAGGCTGACCGACTGATCCTCGTCGTCGGCCGTGCGCTCGAAGCCTTCAGGCTCAAGCGCGAGAATGACGAGCTCAGGGGCAGGGTGGGGTCCGACAGCGAACTCCTCGGCAGTTCCGTCGTTATGAGGCAGTTTCGGCAGGCACTGAAGAAGGTTGCGCCGGCGAACAGCCGGGTGTTGATCGCCGGACCCCCGGGAGCGGGCAAGGAGCTGACAGCCCGGGTCATTCACGCCTGGTCACAGCGGGCAAGCGGGTCCTTCATCATCCTTCCCGCTGCCAGCATGGCTCCCGATCGGATGGAAGAGGAACTGTTCGGAACGGAGGACCCCCAGGGCGGACGCTTGAGGGTCGGCGCGCTCGAAGAAGCTCATGGCGGAACGCTCTACATCGACGAAGTCGCCGACATGCCGATCGAGACGCAGGGCAAGGTGCTGCGCGTGCTCGTCGATCAGACATTCCAGCGGGTGGGCGGGTCAAAGCGGGTCAAGGTGGATGTGCGCATTCTCTCTTCAACCAGCAAGGATCTGGAGAATCAGATCAAGCAGGGGGCATTCCGCGAAGACCTTTACCACCGGCTGGCGGTGGTACCCGTGCGCGTGCCTGCTCTGGCCGAACGCCGCGAGGATATTCCTGAACTGATCGAGCATTTCGCGAAGCTCTACTCCATTCAGTCTGGACAGGCGCAGCGGCACTTCGCCGAGGATGCCGTTGCTGTTCTGCAGACGCAGGACTGGCCGGGCAACGTGCGCCAGCTCCGCAACAATATCGAGCGCGTGATGATCATGTCGGCCGGAGATGCGCAGCAGGAAATCACGGCCGCCATCCTTGCGGCCGACGCCAATGCGAACATCTCGGCCGGCCTCGCCGGCCTCGGAAGCGAGCAACTCATGGCGTTATCCCTGCGTGAGGCGCGCGAGATTTTCGAGCGCGATTATCTCGCCGCGCAGCTGTCGCGATTCGGAGGAAATATCTCCAAAACCTCATCCTTCGTGGGCATGGAGCGTTCGGCACTGCACCGCAAAATCAAGCTTCTCGGCCTGTCCGAGGGCAATCGGGCAGAAGAGCACTAACAGTGTGAATCGCGAAGAAAACCGCAAAATAATGCAATCCGCCTATCGCATCCAAAGGTAGTAACACACCAACAGATGTAATCTATAGTTTAAATTAACCATTCCCCTTCACATTTAGGTTGTACGTTCGAGGGGGATTTTCATGACGTCTGTTCTTCATCAAAACCAGCGGCTTCCGCTCGCTGGAGCGCCATTCAGCTGTGTGACAGCGAAGCGTTTCTCAAAACCGAAGCTGCTCCTTACCACCGCTATTTTGACCGTCAGCTTGTCCTTGAGCTCACCTGAAGCCTGGGCGTTGACGGGATGCACGGTGTCGGGGACCACCGTCACCTGTACGTCGAGCGGCAATTTTTTCACCACCGGCATACCCTATAGTGCTCGGACGACGGATCTCACACTGTATGTGAACGAAGATGTGCAGATCCAGACATCGACGGCGAGCGGAATTTTCGTCACGCAGAATACTGGCGATACCGACAACGATATCAAGATGGTCATTTCCGATGATGTGAAAATCACGACTTCGGGAAACACGCACCATGGTATTTACGTCGATGGTGCCGCAACGGTCGATATTGAATCCGGCGCGGACATCCAGACATCGGGAAGTACTGCGCGTGGAATCTATATCAATGACGCACTGGGCTCAGTCACGATTGTTTCAAACGGCGATATTACAACGACGCAAACGGCGACAAATGCCTATGCATCCGGCATATTTGTCAACGACAGCGTCGGAGCGGTCTATGTCAAATCCACAGGAGACATCACAACTTCCGGCGGACGGTCGCGCGGCATTTTCGTGCTAGACGCAGACTCTTCCGTCGAAATCAAGTCCTATGGCGCGATCACGACCAAATCCGGCTCGGGTGGTGGTAATTCCTCAGGAATTCTCTCTTTCACTGCGGGCGACGTGGATATCGAAGCCCATGGCGATATCACCACTTACGGCACATCGAGTGGTATTTACGCTTATGACACGGGCGGCAACGTCAGCATCACCGTCTCGGGCAACATCACCACAGGCACGAACTATGCTTCTTCGCCCAGCACCACTTCGAATGCCTGGGGCGTAGCTGTCGCGGATACGAGTGGCGATGTGGATGTCTATCTCGCTTACGGTGGGAGCATCACGACGTCTGGCGCATCGGGACATGGCATTTTTGTGGACACGGTGGGCAATATAGTTCTCACCGGCGACGCGACCATCGTGTCGGCAGGCGATATTTCCACGAGCGGCAATGCCGCCCATGGTATCTACGCGAATGACGCCAATGGGGATTTGGCTATTTCAGTTTCCGGAACTGTTACGACAACCGGTAGCGGCAGCCATGGCATCAATGTCGACGATACGGGCACATCTACTAATTACGGCGATTTGGATATTGCGGTCTCCGGCACAGTGACAGCAACGGGCAACGGCAGCGACGGCATCCACGTAGATGATGCAAATTCCTCAGCGAATGTTCAGATTTCAGGTACTGTCACAGGTGGTTCGGGAACAGGGGCGGGCTTGAGGCTTGAGACGCTAACAAATGCCAGCCGTGAAGTGACGATCAGCGGTTCCCTCGGTGCTCTTTCCGACATAGCGATTGTCGACGTCGACAGAAGCGCTCCGTTCGCAACCCCCAGTACGATCATCAACAACACGGGCACCATAACCGGCACGATGACTCTGAACGGCGGCAATGACGTGCTCAACAACAATGCGGGCGGCACCTGGATCCTGCGCAACGGGAGCTCGAGCGCAACGACCGACTTCGGCAGTGGCACCGACAGCATGGTCAACGCCGGAACGCTTAGGCTTTCGAGCACCGGAACCGGTGCGAAGACGGGCGCTCTCACCAATCTGGAGAGCTTCAGCAACAGCGGCACCATCGACATGAGCGATGACGTCCTTGGCGACAGCCTGTCGATCTCTGGAACCTTCACCAGCGACGGCGGCGAGCTTCGCCTTGACACGATGCTCGACGATGGCTCCGTTCCCCAAACCGACAAGCTAACACTTACGACCGTGCAAACATCGGGCGGCGCGACGAAGATCTATGTGAACAATGTCGGCGGGCAAGGCGGGCAGACCACGGGCAATGGCATCATGCTCGTGGACGTGGCGACATCTTCCTCGAGCGATGCTTTCACGCTCGGCAATGAGCTCATCGCCGGCATTTATGAGTATGAGTTGTACTTCGATGCGGCGAACTATGACTGGTATCTGCAATCCGGCCTGTTCAACGGAGTCTATCAATATCCGGCCCTCGTGAACGGCGCCATGCTCGCCTGGCAGTCGGACCTCGACTTCCTGCACAACCGCCTCCACGCCTCGCGTCGTGCCGGCGCCGATGCACAGATCGAGCCGGTAGCCTGGACGGCGGGGGATTCGCGAAAGGGGGGCTTCTGGAGCAATATCTCAGGGGCACGTCAGAAGGTGAGTTCCGGCGTGGCCTATGAGCAGCAGATCACGAGGCTCGAAGCCGGGCTCGATGCGCGGATGGCGATGGGGTCCGGGGCGTTCACCCTCGGGGGCTTCGGCGGCATCGGGCAGAATACCCAGAGTTTCACCAGCTACAGATCAGAAGCCGACGCGGATGCGCTCATTGCGGGCGCCTATGCAAGCTATGGCACCGGCGGCTGGTATGCCGACCTCATTGGAAAATACGAGCGCCATTCGGCCGATTTCAGCGGTGCTGCAACGGCCGATGAGAAAGCGCCCTTCAGCATCGATCTCTTCGGTCTGTCGCTGGAAGCGGGGCATAGCTTTGCCATGGGAGCGCTTTCCGCCCAGCCTTATGCGCGGATGGCCTACGCCAAGGCGCTGGCGGGATCCTTCGAGGATGCATCCGGAGTCGAAGTGGACCTGAAGGACGGTGAAAGCCTATATGGGCAGCTCGGGACGCGGTTAACGGCGCCCTTGCGTTACGCCGAACTCTATCTCAATGCGGGCGTGAAGCACCAATTCCTGGGCGAGACGGAAGCGATGGTCTCGGGCCTTGCATTCACCAACGACATGCCTGGAACGCAGGGGCTGATTGCTGCGGGTCTGCAGGCCATGGCAGCCGAGGAACAGCTCTTCCTGTCTCTCGAAACGGCCTACACCAAGGGCGCGGACGCCAGCGAAATGGCGGCATCGCTAAACATGGAGCTGAAGTTCTGAGCCAGCCGCGACGACCCAGAAAACTGGCGTCGCGGCAATTTCCATCATGTGTTAATCTTCCCCCCGGTGAGCGATAGGGCCGCCTCAGTGCTCAATGCCTGATGTGGCCCGATTCAAAGAGGGGTCCAGATGGCACAAGAAAAGCCACAGAACTTGCAAGACACTTTTCTCAACCATGTCCGCAAGCAGAAAGTCCCGGTGACGGTGTTCCTGGTCAACGGGGTCAAACTGCAGGGCATCATCACCTGGTTCGACAATTTTTGCGTTCTCCTGCGGCGCGATGGCCTGTCTCAATTGGTTTACAAGCACGCCATATCCACCATAATGCCGAGCGGGCCTATCACCCTGTTCGAGGATGAGGGCGGCGGCAACGAAGCTTGAGCGGACCCAGCAGGAGTTCATGTACGCATCTCGCACGCGCGCCATCGTCTTACACGTTGAATTCAAGTCACGTTCTGCGGCGCGAGACAGAGGGATTGCCTCCAGCCGCAGCGCCGAGGCAAAGCTCGAAGAGGCGAGGGGGCTCGCGTCGGCCGTGGGCGTCGAAGTGGTAGAGGAGCTCATTGTTCCGCTGGGGACCGTGCAGCCGAAAGCCTTGCTGGGCGCAGGGAAGGTCAAGGAAATTGCCGCGCTGGTCGCAGAACGGGATGCCGAACTTGTCGTCGTGAATGCGCAGCTGTCGCCGGTGCAGCAGAGAAATCTCGAAAAAGGATGGAACGCCAAGGTGCTCGACCGCACCGGGTTGATCCTCGAGATTTTCGGCGAGCGAGCGCACACGCGGGAAGGTTCGCTTCAGGTCGAACTCGCACATCTGCAGTATCAGAAAAGCCGGCTCGTCCGCTCCTGGACGCATCTTGAGCGCCAGCGCGGCGGCTTCGGCTTTCTAGGTGGCCCAGGCGAATCACAGCTCGAGATCGATCGCCGGCTCATTCAGCAACGCATTGCACGCATCGAAAGCGAGCTTAAGACCGTCACGCGAACACGTTCGCTGCACCGACGGAGCCGCGCGCGCGTGCCCTATCCGGTCGTGGCACTCGTCGGTTACACGAACGCTGGCAAGTCCACGCTGTTCAACCGGCTAACCAACAGCAACGTCATGGCAGAGGATCTCCTCTTCGCCACGCTCGATCCGACGATGCGCGAGGTGGAGCTGCCGCATGGTCGGAAAATCATTCTGTCGGACACGGTAGGCTTCATTTCCGATCTGCCGACCATGCTGGTCGCCGCCTTTCGGGCCACGCTGGAGGAGGTGCTTTCCGCCGATTTGATCCTGCACGTGCGCGACATCAGCCACGAGGATACGGAGGCCCAGTCGGTCGATGTGGAGCGCGTTCTGGGCGATCTGGGTCTCGACGAGGTCGAGCGGCGGCGCATTATCGAGGTTTGGAACAAGATCGATGCGGTGAGCGATGGGGAGACGAAGCGCGCACTGGCAAGCCTCGAGAAACGGCGCGAGGGAGCGGTGACGGTGTCGGCGCTGACAGGCGAGGGGGTCGATAAGCTTCTGACTCTTATCGAGAACCGTCTTGCAATCGCTTCGCTGATCTATGAAATCGAGCTTTCGCCCGAGGAAGGGCAGGAACTTGGCTGGCTCTATTCCCGAGGCGAGGTTCTGAAGCGCAGCGATGACGAGCATGGGCTTACGCATGTGGTCGTGAGATTCGACCCGGCGGTGGCGCCGCTTGCGCAGGTGCGCTTTGGCGAGCGTCTGAAGGCGCGCGAGTCTGGCTTGCGAGCGGCGGCGGAGTAGGGCTGCTCCTACCGTTCGTCTGCCTTGGCTTCCTCCCAGAGGGAGTCCATTTCTTCCAGTGTCGATTGGGACGGGGTCTTGCCTCGATTCTCGAGTTTCGACTCGACTGAAGCGAAGCGCCGCTCGAATTTCGCATTGCTGTGGCGCAGCGCGGATTCGGGATCGATGTCCAGATGCCGCGCGAGGTTGACCAGAGCAAACAGTAGATCGCCGAATTCTTCTGACTGTTGCTCCTTGTCGGCGGTACGAAGCTCGCGCGCCTCTTCCTCGATCTTTGCCAGCACCTCGTCGGCCGAGGGCCAGTCGAAACCCACGCGCGCGGCCTTGGCTTGCAGCTTGGCGGCGCGAGTGAGCGAGGGCAGGGCGGTGGGCACTCCCACCAGGGCAGGTGAACTCTTCTTGCCCCCCTGCTCCCGCTCGCGCGTTTTCATCGCCTCCCAAAATCCCTTCGCCGCTCCTGCGCTGCGCGCCTGTTCATCGCCAAACACATGCGGATGCCGCCGCACCATCTTCCGGCAGATGGCCTCCACCACGTCCTCGAAGGTAAATGCCTGCCGCTCGGATGCCATCTGCGCGTGATAGACGACCTGGAGCAGCAGATCGCCCAGCTCCTCGGCCAGAGCGGTCATGTCCTTGCGCTCGATGGCGTCAGCAACCTCATAGGCTTCCTCGATCGTGTATGGCGCAATCGTCTCGAAATCCTGCTGAAGGTCCCAAGGGCAGCCCGTCTTCGGACGGCGAAGCTCGCGCATGATGGCGATCAGCGTCTTGATCGAGCGGAAGTCGGCAGTGAGGGGATCGAAGGTCTCGTCGCTCATCTCAGGCCTCAGGGACAGGGTCGGAGCTTATCCGGGCGGCCTCGTGGGCATCCTGCGCCCAGCCATTGGTCATTCGCATAAGATATATTATGGAAAATGCAGGGTAGGTCATTCGGAAGTGTTTTCCAAGCTCAGGGCCATGCCGTCGAAGGCCGGACGGATGTGCGGCGGCAATTCCCTGCATAGGGTCTCATAATCGAGATCCAGGTGCATGTTCGTGATCACTGCCCTCTTGGGCTTGAAATACGCGATCCAATCGAGCGTTTCCGACAAGGACCAGTGGCTCGGATGCGGCGTTCGCCGCAAGGCGTCGACGATCCAGCATGACAAGCCCAACAGCCTTGAATGAGCGTCGGCCGGCACGCCATTGATATCGGGCGTATAGGCAACGTCGAGCACCCGGAAACCCAAGGCCCGGATGTCGCCATGGTCGACTTCGAACGGCAGCAGCTCGACGTCTCCTCCGGCTCCTTGGACCAGAATGGGCATCGGAGGTTCGATCAGCGTAAAATCGACGATTGGCGGATAAGCGGAGCCGGCGGGTGTCTTGAATGCATATCCAAAGCGGGTCAGCAGCGCATCGGCCGTGCGCTCGTTGGCCCAGACGGGCACGCGACGGCGCATGTTCAGCGCTATGGCCCTGAGTTCGTCGATGCCATGCATGTGATCAGCGTGCGGGTGGGTAAAGACGACGCCGTCCAGCGTGCCTATGCCCGATGAAAGAAGCTGCTGGCGAAGGTCGGGCGAGGTATCGATGAGCGCGCGAGTGATGCGGTCCCCCTCGCCCCGCTCGATAAGCAGCGAGCAGCGCTGCCGTCGATTTTTCGGGTTGGCCGGGTCGCAACTGCCCCAGTGATTTCCAATGCGTGGGACACCGCCAGACGAACCGCAGCCGAGAATCGTGACTTTAAAGCTCATGCCGCTGGCGCGTTCCTGAAGGAAGCTGGCGCCCGCACCTTATCGAATAGTCGGAAAAAATTCTCGCTCGTTATCTCGGCAAGCCGTTCTGCCGGCATGGCCTTGATCTCCGCAAGCTTTCTCAGCGTGTGCACGACGAAGGCCGGCTCGTTGATCTTTCCGCGGTGTGGAACGGGGGCGATATACGGTGCATCTGTTTCCACCAGAATGCGACCGAGCGGGGCAGATTCCGCGACACCACGAATTTCCGCCGCATTCTTGAAGGTGAGAATGCCGGAAAATGAAATGTAGACTCCCTTGGCCAATCCTCTCGCCGCGAGATCGGGTTTTGAGGAGTAGCAGTGCAGAACCGCTTTAAATTCTCCCCTCGCCATCTCCTCCTCAATGATGGTGGCGGTATCCTCTTCCGCATCGCGGCTATGGATGATCAGCGGGAGGCCCGATCGACGTGCTGCTTCAATATGTACGCGGAAACTGCGCGCCTGTGCCTCGCGCGGGCTGTGCTGGTAATGGTAGTCGAGCCCTGACTCTCCAATGGCGATCACTTTTGGATGGGCCGTCAGCGAAACAAGTTCATCGGCGGTCACGTCCAGCTCTTCCGCAGCATTATGGGGGTGCGTTCCAACGGAACAATAGACATCCGGGAAATGCTCGGCGATCGCCAGCACGGTCGTGAATTTCCGCACGCGCGTCGAGATAGTTACCATGAGGGCGACGCCTGCGGCGTGCGCTCGCCCGATGACGGCGCCGAGATCGCTCGCCAGCTCCTCGAAATCGAGATGGCAGTGGCTGTCGACGAGGTGCATCATGCAGTCTTGGTCGCGTCGTCCTCGATATATCGTGGGAAAATCGGTGTGGGCGCCGGGATAGACCCGCCGGGCATGAGTTCGTTTCCTTCAGCCAGCGCAGCAAAACTTCGCTTGCCGCTTTCTACGCCCAGCGCGTCGAGCAGTCGCGCTGCCGCGTGCGGCATGTAGGGCTGAACGAGGATACCAATGCGGCGGAGCGTTTCAGCCGTGACATAGAGAACCGTTGCCATGCGTGGCGGATCCGAATTCTTGAGGCTCCACGGCTGCTCTGCGGCAAAATAACGGTTGGCCTCCGCCACGATCTCCCATATGGCGTCGAGTGCCTTGTTGATCGCCTGCACGTCGTGATGCTGGCGCACCTCTGCCAAGAGACTTCGAGACGCAGCCAGCAGCGTTTTGTCCTTGTCGTTCAGAGTAGCAGGAGGGGGAATCACACTGGCGCAGTTGCGCGCGATCATCGTGAGCGAGCGCTGCGCCAGATTGCCGAGATCGTTCGCCAAATCGGCATTGATGCGATTGACGATTGCCTCATGGCTGTAGTTTCCGTCCTGACCAAATGGAACCTCGCGCAGAAAGAAATAGCGCACCTGATCTACGCCGTACTGGCGGACCATGGCGGTGGGGTCGATCACATTGCCCACGGACTTGGACATCTTCTCGCCGCGGTTGAACAGAAACCCGTGACCGAAAACCCGTTTGGGCAGCGGCAGGTTCGCCGACATCAGGAAGGCAGGCCAATAGATCGTGTGGAAGCGCACGATGTCCTTGCCGATGACATGCAGATCCGCAGGCCAATATTTCTCCCTGGGGCTGCCGCTGCCCGGAAGACCCGTCGCAGAGATATAGTTGGTTAGTGCATCGACCCACACATACATGACGTGACCCGGTGCTCCGGGAACAGGAATTCCCCAGTCGAACGTCGTTCTCGAGACGCTCAAATCTTGCAGCCCGCGTTTCACGAAGCTAACGATTTCGTTGCGGCGTTCGGGGGGTCCGATGAAATTCTTATTCGCATCGTAAAGGTCGAGCAGTTTCCGCTGGTAGGCGGATAGGCGAAAAAAATAACTCTCCTCCTCGACCCATTCGACGAGTGTACCGGTCTTGGAAGCGAAGCGCTGACCTTCGCGCTCTTCGGTTTCCTCCTCGCCGTAGTAAGCCTCGTCGCGAACGGAATACCATCCTGCATACTTGCCCAGATAAATGTCACCCGCCTGCTCCATCCGCTTCCACAACTCGGTTACGGTCTTCTTGTGACGCTCCTCGGTGGTGCGGATGAAATCATCATGCGAGCAGTTAAGTGCCTCCACCATGTTGCGGAAGAGAGGCGCCATTTCGTCGACGAAGCTACGCGGGTCTTGGTTGCGCTTGGCCGCCGTCTGCTGATTCTTCAACCCATGCTCGTCGGTCCCGGTCAAAAAGAAGACGTCATAGCCATCAAGACGCTTGAAGCGGGCGAGCGCATCCGTCGCCAGAGCTTCATATGCGTGCCCGATATGGGGGGGACCGTTCAGATAGGAAATCGCCGTGGTTATGTAAAAAGTGCGGGCCACGCTCATTGTTCCAACTATTGCTAGTGAGGCTGCAGCTCAGTTCTGCTGGCCCCGCGCGGCGTCTTGAAGCGCCTCGAAAGCGTGCATTACCAACTGCCGCCGGTCGAGGTTTAGGGCATTTGCCTGCCGAATGGAATAACCGAGTTCCTGATGAAGCTTCGCCCATCGCAAGGCAGAGGGTTTTCCCGTCAACGCTTCGCCGCGGGCCTGTTTTGCGATCCATTCGTCCAGCAGCTGGCAGAAAATGGCAAACTCCTCTTCTGCGGCGCGGGCATAAAGCTTCTCCGCCAAAGCCAGTGCCTGCCGTCGATCAAGCCGAGGCAGATGAGCTGCGATATTGTGGAACTCCGCAAATGTTCGGGTGCCGCCCGAGCCCAGAAGCTCGAGTGCGCGTCCAGGGCTGCCGCCGCTCAGTTCCGCTGCCACCTGCATATCCTCGATCGCCGGGGTCTCCTCGCCCAGGATCCTCTGCAAGACCTCGACCACCGGGTTGGACTGCAGCGGGTTCAAAGTCAACCGTACGCAACGAGATCGTATGGTTTTGAGCAGCATGCCCGGCCTATTCGACACGAGCAGAAAGACAGATCTTGCCGGAGGCTCTTCCAGGACCTTCAACAGCGCATTGGCCGCTTCCTCATTCAAATCGTCAGCGGTGTCGACGATACAGACCCTCCAGCCGTTCTCTGCGGCCGAGCGGGAGAAAAACCGCGAAGCAGTCCTTGCGACATCGACGCCCGTCTCGGCTTTGAGTCTGCCGGTTTGCTGGTTCAATTCACGCTCAATGACATACAGATCGGGGTGAGCGCCGGCCGCAACGCGTTTGAACGCGCGGTCATCCGGACCGACTTGCAACGTCTCCGGCGCTGATGACGGGTCGGGGTGGCGGAGCAAGAATCGCGCAAAGCGGTAGGCGAACGTTGCCTTGCCGATTCCCCGCAGACCTCCAATGAGCCAGGCGTGATGCAATCGGCCCGATCGATAGGCCTGCAGCAGGAACTGTTCCACCGCCTCATGACCGATGAGGAACGAACGTCGCCTGGGATGGCGCGGCGTATCTCTTGGGTCTTTCTCTTCCGTCATCGCGATGTTGGCAGCAGAGGCCGAACGGCCTCCCAAATTGCCGCGAAGACCGTATCTTGCGAGCCGCCGGCATCGATGATTCGGCAGCGCTGCGGCTCTGACCTAGCGATCTCTTGAAATGCGGCGCGCAGCTGTTTGTGGAACTCGATCGACTTCCGCTCGAAGCGGTTTTCGTGGGACTTGGCTCTCGAAAGGCCCTGTATTGGATCGATGTCAAGAATGAGCGTCAGGTCCGGGACGGTTTTCCCCACCACCTGGCGTTCGAGTGCGTAAATCAATGCAGGTTCCACGCCTCCGGCGACTCCCTGATAAGCGCGTGTCGAATCCATGAACCGATCGCAGAGCACGATCGATCCGTTTTCCAGAGCGGGGCGGATCTTCTCGCGCAAATGGCTGTCTCTTGCGGCGTTGATCAGAAGCGTCTCGGCCAATGGTGACCAGCGGCCAACCGTGCCGGAGACGATTGTGGCCCTGATCGCTTCTGCTTCCGGCGTGCCTCCCGGCTCGCGCGTGGTCAGCACATCCGCCCCCTGCCCCTTTAACTTAGTTGCCAGCTTCGCGATGTGTGTGCTTTTGCCGGCCCCCTCCCCTCCTTCGAAGGTAATAAACAAGCCTGGGGCCATGCCTCAGCCGCCGAGCGCCATGATGATCAGGCTATCCAGCGCCCTTTTCCACCGGCTGTCCACGGCGGCGATATCCTGACCAGTCACCACCGACTGTTCGGCAATGGGCCGTCCGTCAATGAGAAAGCGCAGCCTGCCGATTTCGGTATCCTTCTTGACCGGAGCGATCAGTGGTCCCTTATAGGAAAGCTCGACCTTAACAAGTCGGCTCTCCTCCTCGGACAGTGCAATGCGCACTTCATCGCGCGCCACAAGCGTGGCGGAACCAACGGAACCGCCCCACACACGCACCTGCCCTATGGTTTCTCCGGCGTTGAAAGCAACATAGGGCTTGAACTGCCTAAAGCCCCAATCGAGAAGTTTCTGAGCCTCTTCGCGCCGTTCTGCCGCCGATGGGAGGCCTGCGATCACCATGATCAGCCGCCGCTTGTTGCGAATGGCCGATCCGACGAGGCCATAGCCGGATTCCTTGATGTAACCAGTCTTAACCCCGTCGGCTCCGGCATAGTCGGTAAGCAGCGGATTTCGATTAGGCTGGTTTATGTTGTTCCAAGTGAAGGACTTCTGCCTGTAGTACGGATAGTAATTGGGAAATTTGCGAATGATGTACTCGGCGAGAAGCGCAAGCTCGCGCACGGTGATCTTGTGGTCCTTGTCATAGAGGCCGGTTGCGTTTTTGAAGGTCGCATACTTCAGCCCCATTTCGCGGGCGCGCAGCGTCATCAGATTCGCGAAGGCTTCCTCCGAGCCGGCGATGCTCTCGGCGAGCGCGATACAGGCATCATTGGCGGACTGAATGATTGCCCCTTGAATCAGCGCACCGATCTTTACCTGTGATTCGGGTTCGAGATACATAGTGGAGCTGCCCGACCTCGCACCTCCCTTTTTCCAGGCGTTCTTGCTGACGATAACCTCCTGATCAAGTGATAGCGTCTTGTCCGCAAGGCGCTCGAAGACCATGATTTGCGTCATGATCTTGCTCATGCTTGCGGGGTAGATGGGCTCGTCGGCATTTTTCTCATACAGAGACTTGCCGGTGCGGGCGTCGATCAGGATCGCGTTTTTCGATTTGGTGAAAAACTGAAGTTCCTCCGGCGTGACAGCCGACTGCGCGCGGGCACCGATATCAATTACCAGCGCTGCAATTGCCAGCACCACCGCCAGGCTGGCCGGAAGAACGCATCGTGAAATCACCTCGATCCCTGCTCCTCTTCTCGAGGAGGGGTTTTACCATCATCTC
>Ga0075431_100000703_pt1 | contig 28837 bp, 25 predicted proteins | sample RhiMetdeltSRZDD5_FD_75297 | JGI IMG/M metagenome (GOLD analysis project Ga0075431, IMG submission 75297) | Populus rhizosphere microbial communities from Tennessee, USA - Rhizosphere MetaG P. deltoides SRZDD5 | ecosystem: Host-associated > Plants > Roots > Rhizosphere > Soil | place: USA... | reverse complement strand
CGAGCGGACGTTCTCATCGAGCGTCGTCTCCCACAGCTGCTCCGGGTTCATCTCGCCCAAGCCCTTGTAGCGCTGGAGCGTTACGCCCTTTTTGCCGGCCGAGAAGACGGCCTCGAGAAGCTCGAGAGGTCCATGAATGGCGGTTTCCTGGTCTTTGCGGCGAAGCTTGGCGGGGCGCGCATAGATTTCCTGAAGGTGAGCTGCCTTCTTGTCCAGACGCATCGCGTCGGAGGAAGCAATGAGCTTGCCATCAATGGTCCAGCTTTCCCTCACGCCGCGCACTTCGCGGGTGAAGGTCAGCCCGCCATCGCTCTGCGGTACTCCAACCCATCCGCGCTCGGTCTCCTCGGAAATAACGTCCAATCTGCGGGCGATGTAGCGGGCGGCTTCCTCTGCATTTTGCGCATTGGACAGGACTTCCGGATTGAGAGCACCGGCAATGGCCGCCTGCTCGATGACCGCACGCGAATAGCGCGAATGCAAGGCATCGAGCGCGGCGCGTACGCTCAATGCTTCCTCGACGATGGAGCGAAGATCTGCGCCGGCGCGCTCCTGGCCATTGCCAAGGATGAGGACCGTGTCTTCGAGACCGGTCTCGATCAGATAATTGTCGAGGGCCTTCGCGTCCTTCAGATACTGTTCGGACGACCCACGCTTCACTTTGTACAACGGTGGCTGGGCAATATAGAGATGGCCGCGCTCGATGATCTCCGGCATCTGCCGATAGAAGAAGGTGAGCAATAAAGTACGGATATGGGCGCCGTCGACATCGGCATCGGTCATGATGATGATTTTGTGGTAGCGCAACTTCGAAATGTCGAAGCCCTCCATATCGGTGGTGCGGCCGATGCCGGTGCCGAGCGCGGTGATGAGCGTGCCGATCTCGGCGGAGGAGAGCATCTTGTCGAAACGGGCGCGCTCGACGTTGAGAATCTTCCCGCGGAGGGGGAGAACCGCCTGGTTCTCGCGGTTCCTTGCCTGTTTGGCGGAACCGCCGGCGGAATCACCTTCAACGATGAAGAGCTCGGCGTGGGCGGGATCGCGTTCCTGGCATTCGGCGAGCTTGCCCGGCAGGCCCGCCATGTCGAGAGCGCCTTTCCGGCGTGTCAGCTCGCGGGCTTTGCGGGCGGCTTCGCGGGCGGCCGCCGCCTCGACGACCTTGGTGACAATGGTCCGGGCATCCTGGGGATGCTCCTCAAACCAGCTGCCCAGAACCTCGCCGAGCAGGCCCTCGACGACGGGGCGGACTTCGGAGGAGACGAGCTTGTCCTTCGTCTGAGAGGAGAATTTCGGATCGGGGACCTTCACGGAAAGCACGCAGGTTAGTCCCTCGCGCGCGTCATCGCCCGTCAAGGTGAGCTTCTCCTTGCGGGCGACGCCAGTCGAATTCGCGTAATTGTTCACGACGCGGGTCAAGGCTGCACGGAAACCCGCCAGATGCGTGCCCCCGTCACGCTGGGGAATGTTGTTGGTGAAGCAGAGCACAGTCTCGTGATAGCTGTCGTTCCACCACAGTGCGCATTCAAGAGTGATTCGGTCGCGCTCAGCCCGCACAGTAATGGGCTCGCTAATCATCGGGGTCTTGGTGCGGTCAAGATAGCGGACGAAGGCCGTGATGCCCCCATCATAACGCAGCTCGATCTCCTTGGCCTCCACGCCGCGACGGTCGGAGAGAACAATGGTGACGCCGCTGTTGAGAAACGCCAGCTCGCGCAAACGGTGTTCCAGCGTGGAGAAGTCAAACTCGGTCTTGGAGAAGGTCTGGGGTGAGGGAAGGAAGGTCACCTCGGTGCCTCGGCGCCCCTCGGCCGGCTTGAGCTCGGCCAAGGGTGCATCGGCATCCCCATTGGTGAAGCTCATGGCATACTCGCGGCCCTCGCGGAAAATCCTGAGCTTCAGCCATTGCGACAGGGCATTGACGACGGAGACGCCGACACCATGGAGGCCGCCCGAAACCTTGTAGGAGTCCTGGTCGAATTTGCCGCCGGCATGCAGCTGAGTCATGATGACTTCAGCCGCCGAAACGCCCTCGGTGGGATGGATGTCGGTCGGAATGCCGCGGCCGTTGTCACTGACGGTGACGGAGCCATCCGCGTTGAGGATGACGATGACGCGGTCGCAATAGCCGGCCAGAGCCTCATCGATGGAATTGTCGACGACTTCATAGACCATGTGGTGAAGGCCGGAGCCATCATCGGTGTCGCCAATATACATGCCGGGCCGCTTGCGAACGGCGTCGAGGCCCTTCAGCACCTTGATCGATTCTGCCCCGTAGGAGGCACTCTCCCGTTTCTGTTCTTCGGCAGCCATGTTTATCCTATCGGCGTCAGAGCGCCGTCCTTGACGGCATAGAAGAGTGTGCGACCATCCATGCCGTCGAACAGGGACCGGTCCGTCCCGGTGAGCCAGCATTGGGCGCCGAGACCATGCAATTCCCGAAACAAGCCAAGGCGGCGCTCGGCATCCAAATGGGCCACCACTTCATCGAGTAGCAGGACCGGCAGCATCCCGCCAAGGGTGTTTTTCATAGCCTTCGCATGCGCCAGAATCATGCCGATCAGCATGGCCTTTTGCTCTCCCGTCGAGCAAGCGCCGGCGTCGAGACCCTTCGGTCCGTGCACAACCTTGAGGTCGCTCCGGTGAGGACCCGAGAGGGTGCGGCCGGCAGCCCGGTCTGGACTGCGCGAATCGAGGAGCAGCTTGCGATAGCGGTCCTCAACCTGCACGGCGGGACGATTCTGAAGCTCCGATTCAAGCACGCCCTCGAGGGCCAGGCTCACCCAAGGGAACGATAGCGAAGAGTCCTTAACCATATATGTCGCCAGTGCGTCGAGAGCGGCGAGCCGCGAGGCGACGATGGCGACCCCCTCCTCCGCCATGCGGTGCTCGAGGCTCGAAAGCCAGACGGGATCGGTCGAGCCCTTGGCGAGCAGGCGGTTGCGCTCGCGCATAAGCTTCTCAAAGGCGGAAAGACGGGCGCTATGATCAGGATCGAGCGCGACGGTCAAACGGTCGAAGAGCCGGCGGCGGTCACCCCGGGGACCTGAAAATATGCGATCCATGGCGGGCGTGAGCCAAAGAATGCGTACGTGGCGGCCGAGCGCGCCGGAGGATTTCTGCACCACCCCATCGATGACAGCGCGGCGGCCAAGGCCGTCCCTCTCGCCCGCCGCACTCTTCGAGCGCCGATCATAGGCGGTACCGAGGGCGATTTCGCTTCCTGCTACCAAGATCTTTGCCGCTACCGCCCAGCCGTTCGGCGAGCCATGGCGGATGAGCTCGTCGAAGGAGGCGGCGCGCAAGCCGCGGCCGGGGCTCAGCATGGAGATCGCTTCCAGCAAATTGGTCTTGCCCGCGCCATTGGCGCCAGTGAGAACAATAGCGCTCGCATCCATGTCGAGGCGAAGGTTCGCGTAGTTGCGGAAGTTCTCCAGCGTGAGCTGCGTTACGGCAATGGATTGGGTTTCTGGATGCACGATCGCCTTTCGTGCTTTCACTGTCAGACGCGCATGGGCATCAGCACATAAAGGGCGGAGCCGTCCTCGGGATCGCGGATGATGGTGGGCGAGCCCGCGTCGGCGAATTCGAAGCTTGCCGTGTCGCCCTTGAACTGTCCGACGATGTCGAGGAGGTAACGGGAATTGAACCCGATGTCGAGCGGACCGGCATCGTAGCTGGCGCTCAATTCCTCTTCAGCGGAACCGGAATCCGGATTGTTGACGGTGAGGACGAGCTTTTCGGAGGAGATGTTGAGCTTGACGGCGCGCCCCTTCTCACTCGACACGGTGGAGACGCGATCGACGGCCTGGGTGAACAGCTTGGTATCGACGCTGAGCTTCTTCTCATTGTGACGGGGAATCACCCGCTCGTAATCCGGGAAAGTACCATCGATGAGCTTCGAAGTGAGGGTCAGGCCGTCGATGGCAAATTTGATCTTCGAGGCAGACAGGGATATTGCGACGTCTCCCTCCGCCGCTTCGACGAGCTTGCTCAGCTCGAGCACCGTTTTGCGCGGCACGATGATGCCAGGCATGGCTTTGGCGCCGTCAGGCCTTGGATATTGGACCTGCGCCAGGCGATGTCCGTCGGTGGCGACGGCACGCAGCAGAGACTCGCCTGCGGCGGCCACTTCGTGGAGGTAAATGCCGTTGAGGTAATAGCGGGTTTCCTCCGTGGAAATGGCGAAGCGTGTTTTCTCGATCAGAGTTTTCAATTCCCGCGAGGGGAGCGCGAATTCGTGGCTCATGTCGCCCGCCGCCAAATCCGGGAAATCCTGGGGCGGCAGAGCCTGGAGGGAAAAGCGCGAGCGGCCGGCGAAGACTAGGAGACGGCCTTCGTCAGGCCCCTGTTCGATCTCGAGCTGGGCGCCGTCCGGCAATTTGCGGACGATGTCATAGAGAATATGGGCGGGAGCGGTCGAGGCGCCGTCGCGGGCAATGTCGGCAGGAAGGGTTTCGACGACCTCGATGTCGAGGTCCGTAGCGGTCAAGCGCAACGCGCCGCGGGCCGCTTGGATCAGGACGTTGGAGAGAATCGGAATGGTGTTGCGCCGCTCAACAACGCTCTGAACGTGGTTGAGCGAGCGCAGGAAAGCGGAGCGTTCAATGGTAACGCGCATAAGTCGGCCTTTGCATAGACTAAGCCCCAGCGGCGGCTCCCCTGAAGGGGGGAGCCGACTTTGGCGCGGATCGATACTCAAGGCAAGTGGAGGAGCCGCCGATCTGGAAGGTTTTACTGCTGCTCGATCAAACGCATGAGAAGCGCCACCTCCCGGGCGAGCTGCTCATCGGTGAGGATCAGCTCCTCGATCTTGCGCACGGCATGAAGCACGGTCGAATGATCGCGTCCGCCAAAACGACGTCCGATCTCGGGCAGGGAGCGAGGGGTAAGCTTCTTGGCCAGATACATGCCGACCTGGCGTGGGCGCACGATGGAACGGGCGCGTCTGGGAGAGAGAAGATCGGCGCGGGCGACGTTGTAGTGGCGGCCCACCACTTTCAGGATATCGTCGATGCGGATGCGCGTGATATCGGTGGGCTGAGCTAAGTCGCGCAGCGTCATTGCGGCAAGGTCGACAGTCATGCGGGCGCGCGTGAGCTGCTGGTTGGCAATCACACGGTTCAGAGCGCCTTCGAGCTCGCGGCCGCCGCCCGTCACCTTGTTGGCGATGAACTCCAACACGTCGGTTCCGACGGCGAGGCTCGGATCGCGGCTCTGGGCGGCGCGCAGCCGCGCCTCCAGGATATGAAATCGCAACTGCAGATCCGGCAGTTCAATGTCGACAACGAGACCGCCGGTCAGCCTCGAGCGCATGCGCTGGTCGATGCTCTCGAGCTGTGCGGGAGGCACGTCGGCAGCAACAATCACCTGGCGCTTGTTGTCGACCAACGAGTTGAAGGTGTGGCAGAATTCCTGCTGCATGGTTTTGCCCTGCAGGAACTGGAAATCGTCGATGAGAAGGACATCGATCGACTGGAAATAATCCTTGAAATTGATGACATCGCGAGCGCGCAGGGCGTTGATGAAATGATACATGAAGCGTTCGGCGGTGATGAACAGGACCCGCCGCTCGGGATGAAGCCGCCTGATGTACCAGGCTATGGCATTGAGCAGATGGGTCTTGCCGAGGCCGGCCGCCGAATGGATGAAAAGCGGGTTGAAGGCCAGGGCGGCGCCCGGCGCTGCATTGGCCACGCGCATGGCGGCTGAATGGGCAAGAGCATTTGATTTGCCGAGGATAAAAGTCTCGAAGGTGCAGGTCGGGTCGAGGGGCGAGCCGCGGTCGGTCTGGTGCCGGTCGAGGGCCGGCTGCTCAAGGAGCTGCGGCTTCACGTCCTGAACGGAGACCAAGTCGGATTGCCGCTCGACGAGTTCAGCGGGACGCGTGGGCAGGCCGCGCGTGCGAACCTGTATGGCCACGGCCTCGACCGAAGACAGCTCGGATTGTGCTACCTTCAACAGCTTGTCCGAATAGTGAGACTGAATCCAATTGCGCAAAAACCTCGTGGGAACGGAAACGGCCAGTTGCCCGTCACGGCAATCTTCGGCCTCCATGCGCACAAACCAGGACGAGTAAAGATCTTCCCCGAGTTCCGCCCGCAAACGCTTGGCAATATTGCTCCAGCTGTTCTTCAACCAATCCTTCGCCGCATCAGACATGGTTCGTTCGAGCCTCTTATCGTTATCTGTTACAAACCAGACGGCGCTCGACATGGTGCCGGCGTTATGGGAATCGACAGATTCCCATTTGCTGCACCCCCGAATTGTCAAAGACAAACGCTCCGCCTTCGCAAAGAATGCTTTGCGTTCCGCCGTCACATAATTTGGATTAAACCCGCCGCCTACCCTCTAAGCTCTTGACCCCTCGCGTAAAACCCTGTTGCGCAATCTTTGAAAACCCAAGCAGTCGCTTTGCGCTAGGCTGCTCATCAAGGCGAAGTTACATAGCGATTGGGATGGTGCAAAGGATTTGTGAGCTACGTCCGTACACGGACAAGCGAAGTGAAAGGGCTGTTTGACCCTGCGTCCAGTGGCGCTGCGGCAAGTCGTTGAGTCGCTTCGCAGAATCAAAGGAGGGCCGAAGGGGGCTCGCAGACGGGGCGGGCAGAGAGTCCGGGGGGTAAGCAACGCGAATTGGCAGCGGAGCGCGTCGCTCGAGGCTGCTAAGGGGCTCTATTCCGCCAAGTTTTTGAATCGTTTACAGATTTTGTGACAGAAATGAGTCAGTGGACTGACAAAAAACCCCGGCACCCGGCCGGGGCAGCGAATTCGAGCTTTCGGCCTTGTCACCCTTTCAGGGACTTGATGCGGTGAGCCAGCCGAGAAATCTTCCGGGATGCCGCGTTCTTATGCATCACGCGCTTGTTGGCGGCGCGAACGATTTCAGGCTGCGCAGCCTTCAGGGCCGCTTCAGCCGCATTCTTGTCACCCTTGGTGATTGCCTCCTCGACGTGACGCACGAATGTCTTGATGCGGGCGCGACGCGTCTGGTTGATCGCATTGCGGCGGGCGGCAACGCGGGTGGCTTTTTTTGCCGAACTGGTGTTGGCCATTGGCTCATATTCCCTTGAATGAAAGTGCTGCTGCCGCAAACAAAAACCTGCCCGCTTGCCTTGGGCAAGGGGCCGGTTGCCGGTTCGCAGGACGGGCCGGTTTATAGTGGCTTAAATACCCAAGGTCAACGCTGGCAGCGGCTGCAATAAAATGTCGAGCGGCCGGATTGAACAATTCGCCTGACGGTGCCGCCGCAGCCTCGTCTCGGACAGGGCCTGCCCTCCCGGTCATAGACCAGAAAACGGTGCTGAAAAGCGCCCAGGGAGCCATCGGCCTGCGCATAATCGCGCAAAGTGGAGCCACCCGCGGCGATGGCATCGGCGAGGACGGACCGAATGGCGCGGGCAAGCTTCGAAAGACGCCGGTCGGGTCTCTTCCCGCCTTTCACGAGCGAGCCCGCTTTGCGCCTCGGGGAAAGACCGGCGCGGAAGAGCGCCTCGCTTACATATATATTGCCGAGCCCCGCAATCAGCCGCTGGTCCATGAGAACGCTTTTGAGCGGTGCCTTTCGGCCGGCGAATACGTCGGCCAGATAGCGGGGTGTCAGCTCAGCGCCAAGCGGCTCGACACCTAGGTTCAAGGTGAGTGGATGGGTGGAAGTCTCGCTCGTCAGGTCCATGACGCCGAAACGGCGGGGATCGTTATAGACGATGCGCGTGCCATCATCGAGGCTGAAGATAATGTGATCATGGGTGCCATTGCCGGCCCGCGGCCCAGCCTCATCGTAAAGTTCCCCCAAACTCAGCTGCTTGCCATTGGGCTCCATGACCGTAAAGCGCCCCGTCATGCCGAGATGTACAAGGAGGCTTTCGCCGCCCGACAATTGGATCAGAATGTATTTCGCACGCCGGGTGACGGCTTCAACACGCTGGCCTGCAAGACGGCCGGTAAAATTGTGTGGGAGGGGAAGCCGCAGGTCGGCGCGATTGGCGCGGACTTGAGCGATGCGGCGGCCCTGCATGGCCCGGGCGAGGCCCTGGGCGACCGTTTCAACCTCGGGAAGCTCAGGCATTGGGTACTTTCCCACGCGCTAAATGGTTAACCAAGGCGACTATTGCACTTGGAGAACCTTCTGGCTACGCGATGGCAGTTGCCGGTTTGAGGATCGATCCATGATCGAGAAAGCGCCAGATGACGCCCGTGTCGATTTCGGCTTTCAAAAGGTCGCCGCGGCGGACAAGCAGCGGCTCATCAATGACGTGTTCGCGCGGGTGGCGCGACAATACGATCAAATGAACGATCTGATGTCGGCTGGCCTGCACCGTTTGTGGAAGGATGATTTCGTCGCCCTACTCAATCCGCCGCGCGGGACTGCCAAATTCGATGTTCTAGACGTGGCCGGCGGAACGGGAGACGTCGCTTTTCGAATTCTGAAGTGCAGCGGCGAGGGCACGCGGGTGACGCTCGTCGATGCCTCCCCGGAGATGCTGGCGCAAGGGCAAAGGCGTGCAGAGGAACTCCGGTTGAGGGAGCGGATGACATTTGCCGGGGCCAATGCGGAGGTGCTCGCCTTCGGCGACAGGAGCTTCGATGCCTATACGATCGCCTTTGGGCTGCGCAATGTCACGGATCTCGATCGCGCGCTCAAGGAAGCCTATCGCGTGCTCAAACCCGGCGGACGGTTTCTGTGCCTCGAATTCTCTCAGGTCGAGCTGCCCGGACTCAAGCAGCTCTATGACCTCTATTCATTCACGGCCATTCCCGCCATGGGAAAAGTGGTGACGGGAGACGGTCAGCCCTATCGCTATCTCGTCGAAAGCATTCGCCGGTTTCCGGATCCGGCGCAATTCGCACACCGAATCGAAGAGGCAGGATTCGGGCGTGTTCGCTACCGCAGCCTTTTGGGAGGCATCGTTGCCATCCATTCTGCCTGGCGGCTGTAGATGAGAGCGCTGGCGCATCTATGGCGACTGGCGCGGGCTGGACGGACGCTCGCGGCGCATGATGCCCTGGCGGCGGCGTTCCAGGGAGAGGAGATTCCCGGAATGGCGCGGGCACTCGTGCAGCTCGCGAAACTCGGCTATCGCAGGGGAGAAAAGGAAATTCCCAGTCCCCTCGCCGCGGCTTTGGTAGCGCTGGGGCCGAGTTACATCAAGCTCGGACAGTTCCTCGCCACCCGTTCGGACATCGTGGGAGAGGAACGAGCGCGCGATCTGTCGCTGCTGCAAGACCGGCTTCAGCCTTTCTCACAAGGCGAGGCGCTCAAGGAAATTCGCAGCGCCTTCGGGGTGGATGCGACGTCGCTCTTCGCCGAGTTCGGCCCGCCCGTGGCCGCAGCATCGATCGCCCAAGTGCATAGGGCGGTGACGAGGGAGGGGCGCGAGGTGGCGGTCAAGATCTTGAGACCCGGCATCGAAAAGCGTTTCGCTCAGGACGTTCAGTCCTTCTTGTTCGCAGCGCGCCTGCTCGAGCGCTGGCACAAACCCGCAAAGCGGTTGCGGCCGGTGGAAGCCGTCGAGACGCTCGAACGTTCGGTGGCGCTCGAAATGGACTTGCGCATGGAAGCAGCCGCTATCGCCGAAATGGGGCATAACGTCAAAGACGATCCCAGCTTCCGCGTGCCCGAGGTCGATTGGACGCGGACGGCAAGACGGGTTCTCACCACGAACTGGATCGAGGGCATTCCACTCAGCGATGTCGACCGGTTGCGACAGGGCGGTCATGATCCCGACAAGCTGGCAGAGGTGCTGATCCAGTCGTTCCTCAAGCATGCGATACACGACGGCTTCTTTCACGCCGACATGCACCAGGGGAATTTGTTCGTGGATGCGACGGGGCGGCTCGTGGCCGTCGACTTCGGGATTATGGGACGGCTTTCACCCAAGGACCGGCGGTTCCTGGCAGAAATCCTCTATGGTTTCATAACGCGCAATTATGCCCATGTGGCGCAAGTGCACTTCGATGCGGGCTATGTTCCGCCTGACCAGGAACCCATGCAATTCGCGCAGGCTCTCAGGGCCATCGGCGAACCGCTCATGGACAAGACCGCAGAAGATATTTCCATGGCGCGGCTGCTCACCCAGCTCTTCCAAGTGACCGAGCAGTTCAGCATGCAGACCCAGCCGCAGCTTCTGCTGCTTCAGAAAACCATGGTGGTCGTCGAGGGCGTGGCGCGCAGCCTCAATCCAAGACTCAACATGTGGACGACGGCTGAGCCCGTCGTGCGGGACTGGGTCGAAGCGAAGCTTGGGCCGCAGGGACGGCTCGAGGAGGCAGCAGAGAGCGCCCTAACGCTTGGACGGCTGGTAACATCGCTGCCCGAGGTCTTCTCGGAAGCGCAGCGAGCTGCGCATCTGCTTTCCGACATGGCCCAGGGCGGCGGCATCAGGCTCGACCGGCAAACCACGGAGACCCTGGCCCGCGCCCAGGCCGAGGAAAGCCGAAAGACCCAGATTGCCCTGTGGATTGGGGCGATTGCCCTTGCCGTTTTGGCACTGACACAGGTTTTCTAACCATGCGCGGAAGGTGCTATAATCGGTCAATCCAAACGGATCCCTCATGGCAACAGCCAAACGCATCCTGCTGATCATCGCCGGTGGCATCGCCGCCTACAAGTCCCTCGAGCTCATCCGCCGACTGCGCGAACGCACATTCGAGGTGCGCGTCATTTTGACCGAGGGCGGCGCTCAATTCATCACGCCGCTATCGGTGGCAAGCCTCACGGGGGAACGAACGTTCACCGAACTCTTCAGTCTGACGGATGAGGCGGAGATCGGACACATCGAGCTTTCGCGCTCGGCCGACCTTCTTGTGGTCGCCCCGGCAACTGCAGACATCATGGCCAAGATGGCGGGCGGACATGCGGACGATCTCGCCACGACAGCGCTCCTGGCGACGGACAAGCCGGTATTGATCGCGCCCGCCATGAATGTGCGCATGTGGATGCATCCAGCGACGCAACGCAATGTGGAGATCCTTCGGCAGACCAATGTGGCGATGGTCGGCCCTCGGGAGGGGGATATGGCGTGCGGGGAGTATGGGCCAGGGCGCATGGCGGAGCCCGAGGAGATCATCGCAGCCATCGAGGGAATTCTGGGGAGCGGTCGCGATCGGGATTTGGTCGGGCGCAAAGTCATCATCACGGCAGGCCCCACGCACGAACCCATCGATCCCGTGCGCTACATCGGCAACCGCTCCTCCGGACGGCAGGGCTATGCGCTGGCGGCAGCGGCGGCCTTGCGGGGGGCAGAGACCGTGCTGATCTCGGGGCCCACGTCTCTGGCTGCGCCGCAGGGGGTGCGGCGCGTCGATGTGGAGACGGCAGAGGAGATGAGCCGCGCCGTGCAAGCGGAGCTTCCAGCCGACATCGCCATTTTCGCCGCGGCGGTGGCCGATTGGCGGATTGCCAATAGAAGCGATGAGAAGATCAAGAAGACGGCCGCCACGAAGGTGCCAACACTGCTGCTGGCGGAGAACGGCGACATACTGGCGAGCATTGCGGGCCATGCGAAGCGGCCGCCACTGGTCGTCGGGTTTGCGGCGGAAACCGAGAATGTCATCGAGAATGCAAAAGCCAAGCTCAGACAAAAGGGCGCAGACCTCATCATCGCCAATGACGTGAGCCAAAAGTTCAAGATCATAGGAGGCAAACGGAACCGGGTGCATGTCATCTCGCACCAGGGTGTGGAAAACTGGCCCGAGCTCAGCAAGGAAGAAGTGGCGGAAAGGCTTATGGACAGGTTCGTCCAGTCTCTTGCTGCAGCTCCCAAGGCCGCCGAATGAATTCGATCGAAGTTGCGATCAGACGCCTTTCCAATGGCGAAGGGCTGCCGCTTCCCGATTATGCCAGTGCGGGTGCGGCGGGCCTCGATCTGCGTGCGGCCATGGATGAGGATGAGGTCATATGGCTCAAGCCGCTCGAGCGGCGGGCAATCGGGACGGGGCTGGCAATCGCGCTGCCTTTCGGCTTCGAGGCGCAGGTGCGACCACGCTCGGGACTCGCGGTGGATCACGGCATCACCTGTCTCAACAGCCCCGGCACAATCGACAGCGACTATCGCGGCGAGATCAGGGTCATTCTGATCAATCTTGGCGGCATGGATTTCGCCATCAAGCGCGGTGACCGTATCGCGCAGCTGGTGATCGCGCCTGTGACTCAAGCCCGGCTCATGGAAGCTACCGATCTGAATGAAACGAACCGGGGAACCAAGGGCTTCGGGTCATCAGGGAGGCGCTGAGCGTCCATGGCGCTGTCCCGGCTCGAGCTTCAGCGCTATTCGCGCCATATCCTGCTCAAGGAGGTTGGCGGGCCAGGACAGGCAAAGCTCAAGGCCGCCCGCGTGCTGGTGGTGGGTGCCGGCGGGCTCGGTTCGCCCGTGCTCATGTATCTTGCCGCCGCGGGGGTCGGGAGACTTGGAATTGTTGACCATGATGTCGTGAGTCTCTCCAATCTGCAGCGGCAGGTGATTCACACGACCGAACGGGTTGGAATGCCGAAAACCGACAGCGCCGCTGTCACGGTCAGAGGCATCAACCCCCACGTCGAGGTCGACCGGCATCAGCTGAGGATCGATGCCCACAACGCGCTTGAGCTCATCCGCGACTATGATCTCATCGTCGACGGCTCGGACAATTTCCCGACGCGGTACCTGTTGAGCGATGCCTGCTTTCTTGCGGCTAAGACTCTGGTCACAGCCGCCGTGGGCCAGTTCGACGGGCAAGTCGCCACCTTCAAGCCGCATGAACGGCGGGAGGACGGCTCACCCCAACCCAGCTACCGTTGCCTCTTTCCGGAGGAACCTCCGCCGGGGCTTCTGCCGAGCTGCGAAGAGGCAGGAATTCTGGGCGCCCTCACCGGCATCGTGGGGTCGTTGCAAGCCATCGAGGTGCTAAAGGAATTGCTTGGTATCGGCGAAAGCCTCGCCGGAAAGCTCCTGATGTATGACGCGCTCGCAGCTCGCACCTACGTCTCCGAGATCAAGTGGGATCCAAAAAATCCGCTTAATGGCGAACGGCCATCGATCAAGGATCTGTCCCACCTCGCCTGAGCTATTGCGCAGCCTCGGGAAACTCATCGACGTCGCCAGTTTTCAGATCCTCGGGCCGCGGCGTCGAGATGATGTTGTATCCCGAATCCACATAATGGATCTCGCCCGTAACACCTCCGGAAAGTGAGGAGAGAAGGTAAAGTCCTGCGCCGCCGATATCTTCGAGGGTGACGGTGCGCCGGAGGGGCGAATGACGCTTCTGGAAATTGAACATGACGCGGGCATCGCCGATACCAGAACCAGCCAGGGTGCGCATGGGGCCCGCAGAGATGGCATTCACGCGGATGCCCTTCGGCCCGAAATCGGCTGCGAGGTAGCGAACGGAGGCTTCAAGCGCCGCCTTGGCGACCCCCATGACATTGTAGTTCGGCATGACACGCGTCGAGCCGCCATACGTCAGGGTGAGCATGGCGCCGCCAGGCGGCATGAGAGCCGCGGCGCGGGTGGCAACTTCGGTGAAGGAAAAGCAGGAGATGATCATCGTGCGAACGAAATTCTCCCGGGTCGTCGCTGCATAAGGGCCCTTGAGCTCGGACTTGTCGGAATAGGCGATGGCGTGAACCAGAAAGTCGACCGTGCCCCAAGCTTTTGTAAGGCCGGCGAAGACTTGATCGACGGTCACTACATCTTCGACATCGCAGGGAAAGACGAGGCTGCTGCCCACTTTCGCAGCCAGTGGCTTCACGCGCCGGCCGAAGGCCTCGCCCTGATAAGTGAAAGCCAGCTCGGCGCCATGCTGATACAGCGCCTGGGCGATTCCCCAGGCGATCGAATGATCGTTGGCCACGCCCATTATGAGGCCGCGGCGACCCTTCATGATGTCACTCATTCCCCCAGCCCCCGTGTCCTGCGACTTGCCGCTCATGCCACGTAGCGTTGCACGACGAGCGACGCATTGGTCCCGCCGAAACCAAAACTATTGGAAAGCACAACATCGATCTTGGCGTCGTCCATGCGCTGGCGCACGATCGGCACGTCGGAAAAATCCGGATCCAGCTCCTCGATATTGGCGCTCTCGCAAATGAACCGGTTGCGCATCATGAGGATGGAATAGATGAGTTCCTGGGCGCCCGTGGCACCGAGTGAATGGCCGGTCAAGGATTTGGTACCGGAGATCGGCGGAATGTGATCGCGGAAGACTTCGCGGAGGGCCTCGATCTCCTTCTTGTCACCGATCGGAGTGGAGGTGGCGTGCGGGTTGATGTAGTCGATCTTCTCCTTCACGGTCGACAAGGCTTGGCGCATGCAGCGCGCGGCACCTTCGCCGGAAGGCTGCACCATGTCGAGGCCGTCGGAGGTCGCCCCATAGCCTACGATTTCGGCATAGATCTTCGCACCCCGCGCCTTGGCATGCTCCAATTCTTCCAGGACGACCACGCCGGCGCCGCCGGCAATCACGAAGCCGTCGCGGTTCTTGTCATAGGCGCGCGACGCCTTAGCGGGGGTATCGTTGAATTTCGAGGACATGGCGCCCATGGCGTCGAAGAGCACCGAAAGCGTCCAATCGAGTTCTTCGCCGCCGCCGGCGAAGATCACATCCTGCTTGCCCCATTGAATGAGTTCGGCGGCATTGCCGATGCAATGGGCCGAGGTGGCGCAAGCCGACGAAATGGAATAACTGACGCCGCGAATACCGAAAGGCACCGACAAGGTGGCCGAATTGGTGCTCGACATCGCAGCAGGGACAGCGAAGGGTCCGACCCGCTTCGGCCCCTTGGAGCGCGTGGTGTCGGCCGCGGCGACGATGGTTTTGGTCGATGGACCGCCCGAACCCATGATGATGCCGGTGCGCTCGTTCTTGACTTCCTTTTCCTCAAGGCCAGAATCGGTGATTGCCTGCTGCATGGCGACCCAGTTCCATGCAGCGCCATCGCCCATGAAGCGGCGCGCGCGACGGTCGACGGCCCGGTCGAGATCGAGATTGGGGGCGCCATGGACCTGGCAACGAAATCCCAGCTTGGCGTAGTCGTCGGCTCTGACAATGCCCGATTTGGCTTCTCGCAAGGAGGCAAGCACTTCCTGTGTGTTGTTGCCGATGCTTGAGACGATTCCCAAGCCGGTGATGGCCACGCGCCGCATTCAAAATCTCCCTTCGGTAGCGATCATGAGGCTGCCGCCTGAGCGCCGTCGATAAACAATCCGACGCGCAAGTCATTCGCCTGGTAGATGGGCTCGCCATCGGCCTTCAGCAGGCCATCGGCAATACCGAGGTTGAGCTTGCGCAGAATCACCCTCTTCAGATTGACGACATATTCAACCTTCCTGATCGTAGGCAGGACCATGCCGACGAATTTCACTTCCCCTACGCCCAGAGCACGCCCGCGACCAGGAGCGCCGCTCCAACCAAGAAAGAAGCCCAGCAATTGCCAGAGTGCGTCGAGCCCAAGGCAGCCGGGCATGACGGGATCGCCCTTAAAATGGCAGGAGAAGAACCAAAGGTCGCGATGAACGTCAAGCTCGGCCACCACCTGCCCCTTGCCGTGCTCGCCGCCCGCATCGGCGATGTGCGTGATGCGGTCGAACATCAGCATGGGAGGCAGAGGCAATTGGGCATTCCCGGGGCCAAACAATTCGCCCCGCCCGCATGCCAGTAGCTCCTCGAAACCGTAATTCGCCTTTTTCTGAAACATCACGCCCCTTCCATGAGCCGTGCCAGGGCCATGGGGGGCCCAGTATACACCGGAGAGGGTCATTCGGTTCAAGGCACCTCCCCACCCTGCGTCATATATGCCGAGGGCTGCCGTTTGCCAATTTCGAGTTTGCCATGGTAGTTAGGGCCCATGCTCAAGACGGCAAAATATCCACCTGGCACCAGCCCGGCGATGCTCAAATTGCGGGAGGCGGGCTTGAGGCCCACACGTCAGCGGCTGTTCCTGGCCGAGCTTCTGTTCGGCGGGCAGGACCGGCATGTCACTGCGGAGGAGCTTCATCTCGAAGCCATGGCGCGAGGCGCGCGCATCTCGCTTGCAACGGTTTATAACACGCTCAATCAGTTCACCGCCGCGAAGCTCCTGCGGGAAGTGGCCATCGAGGGAGCGCGCACTTACTTCGATACGAACACCGCCGATCACTTCCATTTCTACGTGGAAAGCGAAGGCAGGCTCATGGATATCGAAAATTCAGGCGTGACGGTGGAAGGCTTGCCACTTGCGCCGCAGGGCAAACGCATCTCACGCATCGACGTCATCGTGCGGCTCAGCGACCGCTAATCAGTTTTCGAGCGTTTCGCCGGGATAAACACCAAAGAGAGCGGCTTGGTCGATCCAGCCGTCATACCCGCCTACGCTCAATTCGCACCATTGGCCGGTGCATTGCTCGACCTCGGCGATGACGCCCGATTTCAGCATGGCGACCGGGGGGGCGGCACCACGGGGCTCGCTGCGCAGGGCGACAGCGGTTCCCTTCTTCCAGGGCTCGACAATGGCGGTACGGTTGCCGGCAAGCAGACTCTGGTAGACCCAGCCTTCCTCGCCCTCGCTGTCGCGGATGCGCCGCCAGTGCTCGAACTCGGCAATGATCTCGACGGGGAGGCCCTTTCGACGAAAAACCCAAGCCACCTCATGGTCGTTGGAGGGGCCCCGGCGTACGTTGACCACATCGGTTTTGAGGCTGACAAAACGGGGCAGTTCTAGCCCGCTCGGTCCGAGCTTTGGGTTGGACTCCTGCTTTGCTTCGGCCGAAGCCGCGCGAACCTCGCCTCCAGAACGATCGGTTACCAGAGAGTATGCTACGCCGGCCAATGTCAGGGCGCATGCCATCGACATCACAAGAGAACCAAGCCTGCGTCCCCTCATCCCTATTCCCCACATCCGGCGTTCTGGGCTTTTGCGGCCCTCGCGCCTGGGCTCTTCTGCCCGCCCCTTGCCACCCCGGTCAAGCGCAGTTTACAGAAGGCCCAGGATCCTAAAATGCCTCAAGGCAAAGCTGCGGCCAAGCGGTTAATACGAGGTAAACGAGGGTCGCAGGAGATTTTGATGTCGAAACGCAAGCCGTTGGTCGTCGTGACCCGCAAGCTCCCAGATGTGGTCGAGACCCGGATGCGCGAGCTGTTCAACACGAAGCTCAACCCAGATGATAAACCGCTAAGTCAGGCCGAGCTGTCCGCCGCAGTTCAGGAGGCTGAGGTGCTGGTGCCGACGGTCACCGACCGAATCGACAAGGCGGTGATCATGCAGGCGGGCGAGCAGCTCAAGCTCATCGCCAATTTCGGCACGGGCGTCGACAATATCGACGTTGAAACGGCACTCACGCGCGGCATCACCGTGACGAACACACCAGGGGTGCTTACCGAAGACACGGCCGACATGACCATGGCTCTCATCTTGGCGGTGGCGCGCCGCATCATCGAGGGAGCCCAGGTTATTGGGCCCGACAACAGCTGGCAAGGCTGGTCGCCGACCTGGATGCTGGGACACCGGATCTTCGGCAAGCGGCTGGGAATCATCGGCATGGGGCGCATCGGCCAAGCGGTGGCTCGGCGGGCGAAGGCCTTCGGACTGCAGATCCATTATCACAACCGCAAGCCTGTCCACGCCGCTGTCGAGGAGCAGCTCGAGGCGACCTATTGGGAAAGCCTCGACCAGATGCTGGCGCGGGTCGACATCGTGTCGGTGAACTGCCCGCACACTCCAGGCACCTATCATCTCCTATCGGCGCGGCGGCTCAAACTGCTCAAGCCGCATGCGATCATCGTGAACACGGCGCGCGGCGAAATAATCGACGAGAATGCATTGGCACGGATGCTCGAGACGGGTGAGCTCGGTGGCGTGGGACTCGACGTGTTCGAGCACGAGCCTGCCGTCAACCCCCGCCTCCTGAAATCAAAGAAATCGGTGCTGCTGCCCCACATGGGATCGGCCACGCTCGAGGGCCGTATCGACATGGGCGAGAAGGTTATCATCAATATCAAGACATGGGTCGACGGGCACAAACCGCCGGACCGTGTCCTGCCGGCGATGCTCTAAGACGCAGACGGCCGGGTTCGTGGCCCGGCCATCCGTGTCTTAGATGCTACTCCGCCTCGGCTGCCACGGGGCCAGGCTGTTCCTCGCGCTTAGATATATCCTCGCCAGTCTTCTGGTCGACCGCCTTCATCGACAGTCGAACCTTGCCGCGCTGGTCGAAGCCCAGGAGTTTTACCTTGACCTTGTCCCCTTCCTTGACGACGTCACTCACCTTGGCGACGCGGCGGGGAGCGAGCTCGGAAACGTGAACGAGGCCGTCACGAGCACCGAAGAAGTTCACGAAGGCACCGAAATCGACCACCTTCACCACCGTGCCCTCGTAGATTTCGCCGAGCTCCGGCTCGGAAACGATCGACTTGATCCATTTGATGGCGGCGTTTATGGCGGCGCCGTTGGAGGAGGCGATCTTGATGGTGCCATCGTCGGAGATGTCGATCTTGGCACCGGTCTTTTCGACGATTTCGCGGATGACCTTGCCGCCCGAGCCAATCACCTCGCGGATCTTGTCGGTCGGAATTGTCATCACCTCGATGCGGGGGGCGTGCTCGCCGAGACCGGGGCGCGCCTCGGTGATGGCTTCCGACATCTTGCCCAGGATATGGAGCCGTCCCGCCTTGGCCTGAACGAGGGCCGTCTGCATGATCTCCTCGGTTATGCCGGTGATCTTGATGTCCATCTGAAGCGACGTCACGCCATTGGCGGTGCCGGCAACCTTGAAGTCCATGTCTCCCAGATGATCCTCATCGCCGATGATGTCGGAGAGAACGGCGAAACGCTCGTTTTGCTTGATCAGTCCCATGGCAATGCCGGCGACCGGCGCTTTCAAGGGAACACCTGCATCCATGAGAGACAGGGAGGCTCCGCAAACCGTGGCCATGGATGAAGAGCCGTTCGATTCCGTGATCTCGGACACCACCCTGATCGTATAGGGAAAACTGTCCGGGGCCGGCAGCATGGGATGAATTGCGCGCCAGGCAAGCTTGCCGTGGCCAATCTCGCGGCGACCGGCGCCGCCCATGCGGCCTGTCTCACCGACCGAGAAGGGGGGGAAATTGTAGTGGAGCAGGAAGGTTTCCTTGTAGGTGCCCTCGAGCGCATCGATATATTGCTCATCCTCGCCCGTGCCGAGGGTGGTGATGACCATGGCCTGCGTTTCGCCCCTGGTGAAAAGGGCCGAGCCATGGGTGCGTGGGAGAACGCCGACCTCGCATTTGATGGGTCGGACGGTCACAAGGTCGCGCCCATCGATGCGGTGACCGGTCTCCAGAATACTGCCTCGCACGATATCCTTCTCCAGAGACTTGAAGGCGTCAGCGAGAACCAGGGCGGAGGGGGCATCTTCCTTGCCGTCGGGAGCGAGGGCGGCAACCACCCTTTCCTTGAGCCCGGCGATCGTGTCGCGGCGCTCCTCCTTGCCGGTGATGACATAGGCGCGGCGCATGTCGACTTCAATCAAGCGCCTCACCTCCTCGTAAACAGAAGAGTTGTCTTCAGCCTCAAAGCTTCTCGGCTCGCGAGCAGCGCGCTCAGCCAGGCGAATGATGGCATTGATCACCGGCTGGAAGCCCCTGTGGCCGATCATGACCGCAGCGAGCATTTGCTCTTCAGTAAGTTCCTTGGCTTCCGACTCGACCATAAGGACGGCGTCTGCCGTCCCGGCAACCACGAGATCGAGGTCGGAGGACTTGATCTGCTCGAGCGTCGGATTGAGCACGAACTCGCCATTGAGCCGCCCGACTCGCGCCGCGCCGACTGGTCCCATGAAGGGCACGCCCGACAGGGTCAGCGCGGCGGAAGAAGCCACCAAGGCCACGATGTCAGGCTCGTTCTCGGCGTCGTAAGAGAGAACCGTGGCGATCACCTGGGTTTCGTTGCGATAGCCTTCGGCGAAGAGCGGGCGAATGGGACGGTCGATGAGTCGAGATACCAGCGTCTCCTTCTCCGTCGGCCTGCCTTCGCGCTTGAAATATCCGCCGGGGATCTTGCCCGCGGCATAGGTCTTTTCTTGATAGTTCACGGTCAAGGGGAAAAAATCGACACCGCTCTTAGGCACCCGGTCGCTGACCACCGTAGCCAGCACAGTCGTCTCGCCATAGGTGGCGAGCACCGCCCCATCGGCCTGGCGTGCAAGGCGGCCCGTCTCGAGCCGCAAGGTCCTGCCGCCCCACTCGATTTCTTCAACGTCGATATTGAACATTCTCTTTCCTTCTTCGGATGCCCTTCGCCACCATCTCTTCGTGTTACTCTCAACACGGGCGGCATCCCCAATGGGCAAGCACGGGATGCGGCCCCATTGCCACATCCGTTGAGGGGACCGCGGACACCGGCCTTGATGGCCTCTTCGCATCGCGTCCGCATTCACAGACATTGCGACTACCGGCGAATGCCCAACCGATCGATCAGCGTCTGATAGCGCTTCTCGTCCTGGGATTTGAGGTAATCGAGTAGAACACGGCGCTGGCTCACAAGCTTGAGCAAACCTCGCCGTGAATGATTGTCCTTGGTATGCGTCTGGAAATGATCCGTCAGGTACTTAATCCGCTCGGACAACAGCGCCACCTGCACCTCGGGCGAACCCGTATCATCCGCTTTGGTGGCAAACTCCTTGATGAGCGCCTTCTTGCGCTCCTGCGTCATCGACATCGGGTATCTCCTTTTCTCCGGGCACCAGGTGCCTCACAGGTTGAAAACGCGCCTCGGGCGTATGACTCCATCCTTAACCACGGCCAAGGCCACGGGCTTGTCGCCGTCGAGCACCAATACCGTGTGTCGCTCGGGTTGGGTCTCGGGCGCCCGCAGCTGTACGGGCTGGCCCTGCCTGAGGCGTCCGGCCTCCGCTTCGCTCAAGGCCAGGGCCGGGATGTCGTCCAGCGCGGTCCGAAGCGGGCGAAGAGCCGATGTAATGGCCTTGCGGCCGGCGGTGTTATGGCCGAACTCCTCCAAATTGGCCAGAGAAATCATGTCGACTTCGGTAAACGGTCCGGATGCCAAACGGCGCAGCTCCACGACATGGGCAAAACACCCTAAGCGTCGGCCTAAATCGCGAGCAATTGCCCGCACATAGGTCCCCTTGCCACAGCGCAGCGCAAAAACGGCTTCATCGGGCGTGGCAGAGACGAGTTCGAGCGAATCGATCTCGACCTGGCGCGGGGCAAGAGACAGTTGCGAGCCCTGGCGAGCGCGCGCGTAGGCGCGCTCGCCCGCAATTTTCACTGCAGAGTACGAGGGAGGAACCTGAAGGATCGCACCGTGAAATTCAGGCAGCATGCTCGCGACCAATTCGGCCGCGGGACGTTGAGGCGAGGCCGCCGTGACTTCGCCTTCGAGATCATCGGTCGAGGTCTCCGCACCCCAACGCAGCTTGAAACGATAGGCTTTGCGGCCGTCCATGACGAAGGACATGGTCTTCGTCGCCTCGCCAAGGGCGATGGGCAGAACGCCCGTTGCGAGCGGATCGAGGGTCCCACCATGCCCGGCCTTTGCCACGTTGAGGATACGGCGCACGCGCGTGACAGCCGCAGCCGAGCTGAGGCCCAGGGGCTTGTCGAGAACGAGCCAGCCGTCCAGCGATTGCCGCATTGATCAGTCCTTGACGTCCTTCTCCAGATCGCGCCTTACAGCGGGGTCCTGCAGAAGCTCATCGACGTGAGCGGCGTAGTCGATGGTGGTGTCGAGCCTGAAACGAAGCTCGGGCATGAATTTCATCTTGAGACGGGGCGATATGAGGCCGCGAATGTATCTGCGATTCCGCTCCACGGCAGCGAGCAGGACCTCGCCGCTGCCGGGCAGGAAGGGACGCACATAAGCCGTGGCGACCCGCAAATCCGGCGACACGGCGACTTCGAGAACAGTGACGCCAATACGATCGAGCGCTGGATCGCCCGTTTCGCCGCGCGCAAAAACCGCCGCCAACTCGTGCCGGATCAGCTCGCCGACCCGCAGCTGACGCTGACTTGGAGCGTGAGACGACATAAACGGCTCCGCAGGCCAGGCGTCAAAGCGTGCGCTTCACAGTTTCGACGCGGAAGCACTCGATAACATCGCCTTGGCGCATGTCCTGATAGTTCTCAAAGGCCATGCCGCATTCCTGGCCCGCCTGCACTTCGCGCACTTCGTCTTTGAAGCGCTTGAGTGTCGACAAAGTTCCCTCATGGACGACGACGTTGTCGCGGATTAGGCGAACCTTAGCGCCGCGCTGCACGGTACCTTCCGTGACACGGCAGCCTGCCACCTTGCCCACTTTCGAGATATTGAAAACTTCCAGGATAAGGGCGTTGCCGAGGAAGGTCTCGCGCAGTGTCGGAGCCAGGAGGCCGGACATCACCGCCTTCACATCATCTACCAGGTCATAAATGATGTTGTAATAGCGGATCTCGATGCCGGCGCGCTCGGCAGCATCGCGCGCCTGCTGATTGGCGCGGACATTGAAACCCAACACGGCGGCGCCGGCGGCCTGAGCAAGCGAAATATCACTTTCGCTGATCGCGCCGACGCCATAGTGAATGACGCGACCGGCCACCTCGTCGGTCGAGAGTTTCTCCACCGCCTGAACGATAGCCTCGGCGGACCCCTGGACGTCGGCCTTGACCAGGACAGGAACTTCCTTGCGGGCGCCTTCCTTCAGCTGACTCATCATCTGCTCGAGCGAGGAGCGGGCAGCGGCCGTGCCGCGATTTTCGCGCCGCTTGCGTTCACGATATTCAGTGATCTCGCGGGCGCGGGATTCCGATTCGACGACGACGAAAGCGTCACCAGCTTCCGGTGCGCCATTCAGGCCTAAAACCTCGACCGGCACGGCGGGACCGGCGCTCGTCACCTGACGGCCAGCGTCATCGATAAGAGCGCGCACCCGGCCCCATGCCGAGCCTGCCACAAAGATATCGCCCAGATGCAGCGTGCCGACCTGCACCAGCACGGTGGCGACTGGACCGCGGCCGCGGTCGAGCTGGGCTTCGATGACGATGCCGGAGGCGGACCGGTCGGGATTGGCCTTGAGGCCAAGGATCTCCGATTGCAAGAGGATCGTCTCGAGGAGCTTGTCGAGATTGGTGCCTTTGGTGGCAGAGACTTCGACCTCGAGGGTCTCACCGCCCATGCTTTCCACGACGATCTCGTGGCTCAGCAGGTCGGTGCGCACACGAGTGGGGTTGGCCTGCGGCTTGTCGATCTTGTTAATGGCGACGATGATCGGCACGTTGGCGGCGCGGGCGTGATTTATGGCTTCAACCGTCTGCGGCATGACGCCGTCATCGGCGGCGACAACGAGCACGACGATGTCGGTAACCTTGGCGCCGCGGGCGCGCATGGAGGTGAATGCCTCATGGCCCGGCGTGTCGACGAAAGTGACGAGTCCACCCGGCGTCTCGACCTGATAGGCACCGATATGCTGGGTGATGCCCCCCGCCTCGCCGGCGACGACATTGGTCTTGCGCAAGGCATCGAGAAGCGAGGTCTTGCCGTGGTCGACGTGGCCCATGATGGTGACGACGGGGGCGCGCGGAACCAGATTTTCGTCCTTGTCCTCAGCGCCGAGCAGACCTTCCTCGACATCGGATTCCGAAACGCGCTTGACCGTGTGGCCCAATTCCTCGGCGATCAGCTGCGCGGTATCGGCATCTATGACGTCGTTGATCGTGCGCATCTCGCCCTGCCTCATCAGCAGCTTGATGACATCCACGGCGCGCTCGGCCATGCGGTTGCCGAGTTCCTGAATCGTAATGAACTCAGGGATGGTGATCTCGCGCGACCGTTTCTCGGTCGGCATCTGGAAGCCCTGCGCCTGTTTCTTCTGACGCTCGGTGCGACGGCGGAAAGCGGCCAGCGAGCGGCTCTTTTCCTCGGCGTCATTGAGGGCATTGGCGATCGTCAGTTTGCCGCGGCGGCGCTCGAGATCGGATTTGGTGCGGGTGGGAGCGAGCTTGACGTCACGCTTGACCTTGGTGCGGCTCTTGACCTCCTCATCGTCTGCTTCAGCTTCGACGACTGGGCGCGGCTCGAGCTTGCGAGCAGTTTCCTCGGCACGCCGCTTGGCCTCAGCTTCCGTCCTGCGGCGCGCTTCCTCCTCGGCTTTGCGGGCATCGGCGGCCTCGCGGTCGCGGCGCTCGGCCTCTTCGGTGAGCGAGCGGCGCTTTGCCTCCTCCTCGGCATGTTTTCTCTCCTCGGCCTCGCGCAAGCGGGCGTCCGCGAGAGCGCGCTCACGTGCCTCCTTCTCGTCATCTGTGAGGGTGCGCAGCACCATGCCCGGACGGACGGACGATGAGGGCTCTTCGCGCCGCGGCTCAGGCTTGGGAGCAGCAGGTTTGAGGGCCGCCGGTTCACGGGTCTCGAGCTTCGTCCCTTCGGCCGGGCCCGACGTGCGCTTGCGCTTGATTTCGACGGCAACCGTTTTCGAGCGGCCGTGCGAGAAGTTCTGCCGGACACGGCCCTGCTCCACCGTCGGGCGCTTGACGCTCAACGTACGCGCGCCAATGCCATGTTTGCTCGTATCCTTCGTATCGCTCATTTCGTTCTATCTATCCGTGCTTTGCGGCCTGTGGCAAAAGGCTTCGGCGAGCCTTGCCGCCGCCAGGAACTTTTCCGTCAAGCTTCCTTCAGCAAGGGCAGCATGTATCACATTTGCGCGCCCCAATGCCAAACTCAATTCGCGGGAGTCGAAATCCGCGACAATCTCGCAGCCCGGCGGGCGCTTTGAGCGGAGTTTCCGGCGCCCATCCTCGGAACCATCGGCCGCTTCGACCAATATGCGGGCTTTGCCTAAGAGAAGCGCCTCGGCCGTGCGCTCAAAACCCGCTACCACCAGCCCAGCCTTGTTAGCCAAAGCCAGATATTGGCGGGCATCGGCACGAATCAAGCCGGCAACCCGCTGGGGAAGGGCAGAATCGGCTGTGCAGCCGGCACGAAAAGCCTTGGCAAAACGGCCATCGGCGATGGCCTTGGACACCGTTTCCGAGCGGGCTTTTACCCAGACACCCCGCCCCGGCAGTTCATGTTTGAGATCTGGTACCACCTGCCCGTCCGGGCTCAACACGAAGCGGATCAGGGCGTGCGTCGGCAAGCGTTCGCCCGTCACGATACACTGGCGCTCTGGGGCCTCGGACATGATGGAACCGTCGAACAGGGCTCATGCCTCCTCTGGAGTTTCTGTTTCTTCGGCCTTCGGTGGCTCGATCCAGCCCGCCTTGACACGCGCTGCCATGATTATGGCTTCGGCTTCCGCAGCCGTCACGCCGAGCTCGGAAAGAGAGCCCTTATGACGCACCGTCTCGCCGCCCTTGCGCTCGGTCCAGCCGACGAGTTCGTCGGTGGCGCTGCCGGCAAGGTCCTCGAGGGTGAGAATGCCCGCCTCGCCAAAGGTGACCAGCATATCGCTGGTGACGCCGTCGATTTCCTTAAGATCGTCGGAGACTCCGAGTTCGCGGCGGCGATTGTCCTGCTCTGCCGAACGCCGGTCGAGATAATCTTTAGCGCGCGCCTGGAGCTCGGCAGCCGTGTCCTCATCGAGACCTTCGAGGCTCGCCAGCTCGTTCGTGGCGATAAAGGCGATGTCCTCGACCGAGGCAAATCCTTCCGAAGCCAAAAGCTGAGCCAAAATCTCGTCGACGTCGAGAGCGGCCATGAAACGCTGGGTGCGGTCGGCGAACTCCTTCTGCCGCCGCTCGGATTCCTCGGCTTCGGTGAGAATGTCGATATCCCAGCCGGTGAGCTGTGAAGCGAGCCTGACATTTTGGCCGCGTCGGCCGATAGCGAGGGAGAGCTGCTCATCGGGGACGACGACCTCGATACGCTCGGATTCTTCATCAAGGACGACCTTGGCGACCTCGGCGGGGGCCAGCGCATTGACGATGAAGGCGGCGGGGTCGGCGGACCAGGGAATGATGTCGATCTTTTCACCTTGAAGTTCGTTGACGACGGCCTGCACGCGACTTCCGCGCATGCCGACGCAGGCGCCTACCGGGTCGATCGAGGAATCCTTCGACCGTACGGCGATCTTGGCGCGGCTGCCCGGATCGCGGGCAACGGAGACCACTTCGACAACGCCATCATAGATTTCGGGCACCTCCTGGGCGAAGAGGCGGGCCATGAATTCGGGATGGGTGCGGGAGAGGAAAATCTGCGGACCCCTCTGCTCGCGGCGCACGTCATAGACATAGGCGCGGATGCGGTCGCCGTTGCGGAACGTCTCGCGCGGCAGCGTCTCATCACGCCTCACGATCGCCTCCCCGCGACCCAGATCGACGATCACATTGCCATATTCGACGCGCTTGACCACGCCGTGGACAATCTCGCCGATGCGATCCTTGAACTCGTTGTACTGGCGCTCGCGCTCGGCATCGCGCACCTTCTGCACGATGACCTGCTTGGCGTTCTGGGCGGCGATGCGACCGAAGTCGACCGGGGGAAGGGGCTCGGCAATGTAGTCGCCGAGATTGGCTGCTGGATTCTTGTTGCGGGCCTCGGTGAGGGATATCTGGGTCGAGTCGTTCTCAACCTTGTCCACGACCATGAGGAGGCGGTTCAGCCGGATCTCGCCCGACTTCGGGTCGATCTCAGCCCTGATCTCGTTTTCCTGGCCATAGCGGGAGCGGGCGGCGCGCTGGATGGCATCCTCCATCGCCTGCAGCACCACCTTCTTATCGATCGCCTTATCGCGGGCTACCGCATCGGCAATCTGCAGCAATTCAAGCCGGTTTGCGCTTACTGTCATGTCGGCCATCGTCTTCTCCATCCAGTGTTTCATCGTTGGCGCCGCCCAGCCATTCGCTACCGTCGCCCAAGGCATCTCCCGTCTTAAGCTTGGTGCCCGCATCGGCGATCAACCTATCCGTCATCACCAACTTGGCCTCGGCCAAGTCGGCGAAAGGCAGGCTCACGGTGATTTTTTGGCCGGCGCCTTCCGGGGCATCGATGGAAAGTTTCACATTTCCTTCCGCAAGGCCCTGCAAAATACCGCGATAACGACGCCGGCCGTCCTGGGGAACGGCAAGCTCGATCTTCGCCTCGTGGCCCTGCCAGCGTTCGAAATCCTCCTGACGGACCAAGGGACGGTCGATGCCGGGCGATGAAATCTCCAGATCATAGCTGCCGGCGACGGGATCCTCGACGTCGAGGAGCGGGGAAATGGCCCTGCTCGCCGTTTCGCAATCATCGATCGTCATGGTGCCATCCGGTCGCTCCGCCATGATCTGCAGCGTGCGGCCAGAAGCACCGATCATCCGAACACGGACAAGTCGATACCCTAAGCCCTCGAGCACCGGCTCGACGAGTTTGGCGACGCGCGCAGCCGTTCCCGTCTCACGGCTTAATCTTCCATTCGGCATCAAACGCCCAAACCTCAGACAACAAAAAAAGCGGGTCCCGGCGGGACCCACTCCCATCAACTCCTCAAGGCTTAGCCTCAAGGCTATGTGAGAATGAATTCTGCAGGCTCATATAAGCCCTTCCGCCGAAATTGCAAGCTTTTTAGGCAAGCCGGGAAAAGCGCAGATAGATGGGTCGCCGGCCCTCATCCAGGGCCTTGGCTTCATACCGTGTTGGACACCAGTCTTCGGGCGGCCGACGCCAGTCGCTGGGCCCCTCGGTCTGCCAGTCGAACCCGCCATGAGCCAGAATATTGCGCAGACTCCAGCCGATGTAATCGGCACTGTCGCTGGCCAGGTGCATTTCGCCGCCGGGCTTCATGACACGGTAGATTTCGGCAATGGTGTGCGAATTGAGGAGGCGGCGCCTTTCGTGGCGGCGCTTCGGCCAGGGATCGGGATAGAGGATGAACAGCCGGTCGATTGATTCATTCTCGAGGCATTCGAGGAGCAGCCGGCCGTCGCCGTCGAATATGCGGACATTGGCCAAGTGCTCATCCTCAATGGCAACGAGAAGCTTGGCGATGCCATTGACGAAGGGCTCAGCGCCGATGAAGCCGACTTCGGGACTTCGCGCGGCCAAGCTCACCAGATGCTCGCCTCCGCCAAAGCCGATCTCGAGCCAAACCTTCAAAACGCCCTGGGGGAAAAGATCGTGCGGCTGAAGCTTGCCTTGGTCTTCAGTCGAAATGCGTAGCCTGGGAAGCAGCGAGGCCATGAGAAGCTGCTGCCTCGGCCTCAAGGGTTTGGCCTTTCTGCGGCCGTAGAGTTGAAACCTGCTCCGGTTCAACTACCGGACAACGCCCCGAATGCTGTCCACGAGATCGGTCCTCTCCCAGCTGAAGCCACCGTCCTTTTCGGGAAGGCGGCCGAAGTGACCATAGGCGGTTGTGCGCGCGTAGATGGGGCGATTAAGTTTCAGATGCTCCCTGATGCCGCGGGGGGAGAGCGGCATCACATTGCTCAGCACCTTCTCAAGCTTCCGCTCCTCGATTTTGCCGGTGCCGTGCAGGTTCACGAAGATCGAGAGGGGCTCGGAAACGCCGATCGCATAGGACAATTGTATGGTGCAGCGCTTAGCAAGCTTCGCAGCCACGACATTCTTGGCGAGGTAGCGGGCGGCATAGGCTGCCGAGCGATCAACCTTGGTCGGATCCTTGCCCGAAAAGGCGCCGCCGCCATGAGGTGCGGCGCCGCCATAGGTATCGACGATGATCTTGCGGCCGGTCAGACCGGCATCGCCATCGGGCCCGCCAATGTAGAACTTCCCCGTGGGATTCACGTGCCACTGCGTGTTCTCGGTGACCCAGCCCTTGGGCAAGGCGCGCTTGACATAGGGCTCGACAATTTCACGCATATCGTCGGATGTAAGGTCTTCCTCAATGTGCTGATGGGACACTACGATCTGGCTGACGCCCACGGCCTTGCCACTTCGGTATTCGACGGTGACCTGGCTCTTGGCGTCGGGGCCAAGGCG